>ERZ839767.29-NODE-29-length-204275-cov-22.373651_pt1 | contig 204275 bp, 169 predicted proteins | sample MGYA00519879_ERZ839767 | MGnify/ENA primary metagenome ERZ839767 (study PRJEB31850, sample SAMEA3708852) | human gut metagenome | biome: human gut; feature: human-associated habitat; material: faeces | place: China | collected 2014 ...
TGACCCTCGTGAACCATAGCCGAAGTTAGCGGCTAGCTTAAAGTTGCCCTGCCCATGTCCCCGCCCCTGTGCTACTCTCCCTCTGCGTCCCTCCTGAATACACTCCCCTAACAAACTTTGACATAACCGCCTAAAAATGCTATAGTATAGACCAAATCTATTTCACCCAAAACCAACGAATCCAAAAATCAAAAAGGGGGCAAACCCATGTTTAATAAAGTCATCATCACTCTTCTGAAACCCTTATCCTTCCTCCCGGCTCTTCTGGTTATGTATATGATATTTTCTTTTTCGGCGCAGAACGGTACGGAGTCGGGTGATCTGAGTTTCAAAGTGAGTGTAAAACTGGTGGAAGTCGGATCAGAAGTGCTGGATATGAAACTGACGGACAGCGAGATTCAGATGTATGCGAACAAATACCATCATTATGTAAGAAAACTCGGCCATATGACCGAATACTGTGTATTGGCGATCACGCTTTGTGTGCCGTTGTATGCGTACGGTGTGCGGGGCATCTGGCTGTATCTGCTGGCGGGATTGATCTGTGTCGGATTTGCGGCAACGGATGAATACCATCAGTCGTTTGTGGCCGGACGTGGGCCGTCGGTGCGGGATGTCTGCATCGATACGTTTGGAGCCATGATCGGTATCACAGGAACACAGATTGTCGGCTGGGCAGCCGTAAAGAGCACGAAAGAACTGGAAAGAGAGCGGAAACGCAAAAGAAAGCAGAAAAGAAGAATGCAGGGACGCTGATCGGAAAAGAAGAACAATAGCAGAGCAACAGAACAGATGAGCGGAAGTGTCAGAATAAGATTGAATTCGATGTATCACTATATTATAATAAAATCAGTGATTCCGATCAGGCGAAGAGTCGGTTCGAATAAGGAGGAAAGCAATGAGTTACGCAGATGATTTATTTATCCGCATGTGTCAGGATATTATTGATAACGGCTTAAGTACGGAGGGAGAAAAAGTGCGTCCGGTGTGGGAGGATACCGGAGAGAGCGCTTATACGATCAAGAGGTTCGGTGTGGTCAACCGCTATGATCTTTCGAAAGAATTTCCGGCACTGACACTTCGGAGAACAGCACTGAAAAGTGCTTTTGATGAGATCCTGTGGATCTGGCAGAAAAAATCGAATAATATTCACGATCTGAACAGCCATATCTGGGATAGCTGGGCAGATGAAGACGGATCCATCGGAAAGGCCTACGGGTATCAGCTGGGAGTGAAGCACCAGTATAAAGAGGGCATGATGGATCAGGTCGACCGTGTACTGTATGATCTGAAAAACAATCCATACAGCAGAAGAATCATGACGAACATCTATGTGCATCAGGATCTGCACGAGATGAATCTGTATCCCTGTGCGTATTCGATGACATTTAACGTGACAAAAGAAAAAGACAGCGACAGACTGACACTGAACGGTGTGTTGAACCAGCGTTCTAATGATGTGCTGGCAGCGAATAACTGGAATGTCTGCCAGTATGCGCTGCTTCTGATGATGATCGCACAGGTATGCGATATGAATGCGGGCGAACTGCTCCATGTGATTGCGGATGCTCATATATACGACCGCCATATTCCACTGGTAAAAGAGCTGATCAGCAGAGAAACTCATCCGGCACCAAAGGTATGGCTGAATCCGGAAGTCAAGGATTTCTATGCATTTACTGTGGATGATCTTCATGTGGAAGATTATGTGACAGGACCACAGATTAAAAATATTCCGATTGCTGTGTAAGAAGATGATTTTTAATGCATTTTGGCTCGCAACGGTGAAGGTAGTGAGCAGTTACAAGCAGACAATGAGTCGGGAAAACAGAAAAATAAAAACGTATCAGACAGGAGAATAATAATGAATCTTATTGTAGCAGCAGATAAAAACTGGGGCATCGGAAAAGACAACAAACTTCTGGTGAGCATCCCTTCCGATATGAAATTTTTCCGTCAGGAAACCATGGGAAAAGTAGTAGTTATGGGAAGAAAGACTCTTGAAAGCTTTCCTAACGGTCTGCCGTTAAAAAACAGAACCAACGTGGTACTGACCAGCGATAAAAATTATCAGGTGAAAGATGCAGTGATCGTACACAGCATCGATGAAGTTCTGGAAGAACTGAAGAAATATGATGATGATGAGATCTACGTCATCGGTGGAGGAAAAGTTTATGAAGAACTGCTTCCATACTGTGATGTGGCGCATGTGACCAAGATTGATTTCGCTTTTGAGGCGGATACTCATTTTCCGAATCTGGATGAGGATCCGGAGTGGGAAATCACTGCATCCAGCGATGAACAGACGTATTTTGATCTGGAATATACATTTGTAAAATACGAGAGAAAGTAATAAGAAAAAAAGGCAACTGTGAGGGTACTGAAAAGTTGCGAAAAAAGAAAGCAACAGGAAAGACCGGGAGGACATTGGGTCAACATGGAAAAAAACGATTGGCAGGATCAGAAAAATAATAATGGAAGCGATTTTATGAAAGTTGTCCAGGATGCCATCAACAGCGGGGACTATCAGCAATTAAATGAGCAGGTGCGAAAGACAGTCAGTGCTTCCGTACAGGAAGTGTGCAATATGGGCGGAAAACTGCAAAATGGTATTATGGAGGGGATGCGACAGGCAGGAAACGGACTGCAGGAAGGTCTGAAAGAGGGCATGAACAGTGCACAGCGGGAGTGGAGAGAGTCAGCAAATACAGGCTGGAAAAAAACAGAAGTGACATACCGTACGAATTACGGCAAAGATCATACACCGGCATATCAGGCGGGTGCCTGGAAGCGGACACAGCAGGGGAAACAGCTGCCGGCCATCTATGCACCGAATCCGCCAGGAAAAATCACAGGAACGATTCTTGCCATTACAGGGTACTCTCTGACCGGTGTATTTGCACTCAGTACGATTGTGACAGGAATCGTGACAGCGATTTACCCAGGTGCACCGGCAATTATCGCAACCGCTATCGTGGGAGGCATTACGGCGGCAAGTCTCGGAATGGGAATCACCGGAACTGTGATCCGCGGCAGAGTGAAGAGATTCCGTCAGTACGTACAGCAGATCGGAGACCGGGCATACTGCAATATCAAAGAACTGGCCGATAAGACTGGAAAGACAGAAATTAAGGTTCGTAAGGATCTGAAACTGATGATTGAGAAAAGAATGTTTCTGCAGGGGCATCTGGATCAGAAAGAAACCTGTCTGATCGTTACGGATGCAATGTATCAGCAGTATCTGGAGACGGAAAAACAGGCGAAAACCGTACAGCTGCAACAACAGCAACAGAAAGAACAACGTTCCCGGATGCCGGAAGAGTGCAGAAAGATCCTGGAAGAAGGACAGGAATACATTACTTATATTCATAAGTGTAATGACGATCTTCCAGGAGAAGAAATCACCAGAAAACTGAGCCGTCTCGAAGCCATCATCACCCGAATCTTTCAGGAAGTGGAAAAACAGCCAGAACTGGCTTCAGATCTGCGCAGATTTATGAATTATTATCTGCCAACCACAAGAAAACTGGTGGATGCTTATCGCGAGATTGAACTGGACAGCTTCAGGACAGAACAAAATGAAAAGACGAAAAAAGAGATTGAAGATACTCTGGATACGATCAATCAGGCATTCGAAAAACTGTTAAACAGTTTCTTTGAGGAACGTGCTATGGATATTTCTTCGGATATTTCCGTGCTGCATTCCATGCTTGCGCAGGAGGGACTGACTCAGGGGGCATTTGAGCAGAAAACGGGATATAAAGACCAAACATGAGGAGGAGAACGATATGAGTACACTGGATGAGATGGAGATGCCAACGCTGACCTTTGATCCGGCTCCGGAACCGGAAGAAAAGGCACCGGTAGTTCCGGTACAGGAAGAAAAAGCAAAACTGGATGACAGCATGTTAAATGATAAAGAACGTCAGATGGTGGAGAGTTTCGCAAAACAGATCGACCTTCATAACACCAACGGCATTCTGCAGTACGGTGCGGGAACCCAGAAAAAAATGGCCGATTTTTCTGAGAAAGCACTGGAAAATGTAAAAACCAAAGATCTTGGATCTGTGGGAGATATGCTGACGAATGTGGTGACTGAACTGAAGAGCTTTGATGCGCAGGAAGAAGAAAAAGGATTTTTCTCTTTTCTGAAGAAGCCGGTGGACAAAATCACCAGTATGAAGACAAAGTATGACAAAGTAGAGACAAATGTGGAAAAAATCTGTACAGCCCTGGAAGATCATCAGACACAGCTGATGAAAGATGTGGCGATGCTGGATCGGATGTATGAGCAGAATCTGCTGTATTTTAAAGAACTTTCCATGTATATTCTGGCAGGAAAGAAGAAACTGGAAGAAGTAAAAACGACCGAACTGACACAGCTGATGGCAAAAGCACAGGCAAGCGGACAACCGGAAGATGCACAGGCAGTCAAAGATCTGACAGGGCTGTGTGACCGGTTTGAAAAGAAGATCCATGATCTGGAGCTGACACGTATGATCTCGATTCAGACAGCACCCCAGATCCGTCTGGTACAGAACAGTGATACCATGATGGTGGAAAAGATCCAGACTACGGTAGTGAATACGATTCCGCTGTGGAAGAGTCAGATGGTACTGGCTCTTGGCGTGGAACATGCCTCTCAGGCAGCACAGGCGCAGCGTCAGGTTACGGATATGACCAACGATTTGCTCAGAAAGAATGCGGAAGTGCTGAAAGTGGCATCTGTGGAAGCAGCGAAAGAGTCTGAGCGTGGTATCGTAGATCTGGAAACACTGCAGAATACCAACGCATCTCTGATCTCTACCCTGGACGAAGTGATGCAGATCCAGGCAGACGGCAGAATGAAACGACAGGCAGCAGAAGTGGAACTCCGGAAGATGGAAGATGAACTGAAGAATAAGCTGCTGGAGATTCGATAGTTGTAAAATAAGGGAAATCAGAAGAAAGTAAACAGTGACAAAGACGGAATCATATCAGATGCATAAAAAGGATGGTTTATGCAGAAGAGAAAAGAAAAAGGAAGGTGCAGTGATGTATCGGGAACATACAAAAACAATTAAAATCGGAAATCAGGTGATCGGTGGCGGACATCCGGTGCTGATTCAGTCGATGACGAATACCAAAACAGAAGATGTAGCGGCGACGGTTGCGCAGATTCTGACATTGGAAAAAGCAGGATGTCAGATCATCCGCTGTGCGGTGCCGACGATGGAGGCTGCAAGAGCACTGGGAGAGATCAAAAAGCAAATTCATATTCCTCTGGTAGCAGACATTCATTTTGATTATAAACTGGCAATCGCAGCGATGGAAAACGGTGCGGACAAGATACGTATCAATCCGGGAAATATCGGAAGCCGGGAACGCATCCAGGCTGTGGTTGATGTGGCGAAAGAACGCCAGATTCCGATCCGTGTCGGTGTAAACAGCGGTTCGCTGGAAAAAGAACTGGTGGAAAAGTACCACGGAGTGACGGCAGAAGGTCTGGTGGAGAGTGCTCTGGATAAAGTAAAGATCATCGAGGATATGGGATATGATCAACTGGTGATCAGTATCAAATCCTCGGATGTTCTGATGTGTGCAAAAGCCCATGAATTAATTGCTCAAAAAACGGATTATCCGCTCCATGTGGGAATCACTGAGGCGGGAACTCTGTTTTCCGGAAATATCAAGTCTGCAGTAGGACTTGGTATCATTCTCTACCAGGGCATCGGCGATACGATCCGTGTATCCCTGACCGGAGATCCGTCAGAAGAAGTCAAATCAGCCAAACGGATCCTGAAAACACTGGGACTTCGAAACGGCGGCATCGAAGTCGTATCCTGTCCGACCTGCGGAAGAACGCAGATAGATCTGATAGGTCTTGCCAATAAAGTAGAAGATATGGTACAGGATATTCCACTGGATATCAAAGTGGCTGTTATGGGTTGTGTGGTAAACGGACCGGGAGAAGCAAAAGAAGCAGACATCGGAATTGCCGGAGGTAAAGGTGTGGGACTGCTGATCAAAAAAGGAGAGATTATCAAAAAAGTACCGGAGGATCAGCTCTTAGAGACACTCCGGGATGAGTTACTTCACTGGAATGCGTAAGTGGTGAATAAGACATGATGACAGAAAAAGATTTTTTAGATGTATTTCCCCAGTTGAAGGTGGATCCGGAACTGGAAAGCCTTCTTGGGGAAGTAAAAGTAATGAAAGTATCCATAAACCCGCAGAAGGACTGTCTGCGGGTTTATGTTCTGAGTAGACAGTGGATTCATAAAAAGCATATTTATCATCTGGAAGAGACAATTAAAGAACAGTTTTTTGCCAATGCACCTCTGCGGGTGAAAATCATCGAAAAATTCCAGCTTTCCAGTCAATATACACCGGAAAATTTTCTGGATGTATATCGTCAGAGTATTCTGCTGGAATTAAAGCAGTACAGCGCACTGGAGTACAATATGTTCTATACAGCAGAGATTACGTTCAGTGATCCGGAGACGATGGAGCTGGTGATGACTGATTCGGTGGTCGCGAGAGACCGGGAACATGAACTGGTGCGTGTGCTGGAAAAAATCTTCTGCGAGCGGTGTGGTTTCAACCTGAAAGTACATCCGGCTTATCGGAAACCAGTGGAAAGCAAAGGGAGAAAGAACAGTGAGTTGAGAATTCTGGAGGAAGCCAGACAGATTCTGCTGCATTCTAAAGTCGGGAATAAAAACAGTGGCCGGGAAACAGGGGAAGACCTGTCCGGTCAGGGCATGGAAGCACCATTTGATGAAGACCGGATGATCGGGGCAGACGGAAAAGAACAGAGACCACAGGGAAAAAATCAACAGAATCAGGACACGGACGGTGGAAAACAGCCGGCAGCTGCACAGGAAAAAGGAAAAGAGGGGAATAAAGGCGGTTTCCGGGATCGAAACGGTGGAAAAAATGGTGGCCGTGGGAATTTTCAGAAAGGTCGTTACGGCGATGGACCACGTCCTTTGAAACGGTCCGACAACCCGGAGGTGATCTATGGAAGGGATTTTGATGACGATGCCATCACCATTGATTCTATTGCCGGAGAGATGGGAGAGATTACGATCCGCGGACAGGTAACTTCCGTGGAAGCCAGAGAAATCCGAAACGAGAAGACGATCTATATGTTCAACGTCACGGACTTTACGGATACGATCACCGTAAAAATGTTTCTGCACAACGAACAGGTGCCGGAAATCAGTGGGGCCATCAAAAAGGGTGCCTTCCTGAAGCTAAAAGGTGTGACCACCATCGATAAGTTCGATCATGAGATCACCATCGGTTCCCTTGCAGGTATCAGGAAAATCAGTGATTTTACCACCAGCCGGATGGATAACAGTCCGGAAAAGCGAGTAGAGCTGCACTGCCATACGAAAATGAGTGATATGGATGGGGTTACGGATGCAAGCGTTCTGGTAAAACGCGCCTACAAATGGGGACATCCGGCCATCGCGATCACAGACCATGGAGTAGTACAGTCCTTCCCGGAAGCCAATCATGCCTATGACGATATTGTCAGCGATTACCGAAAACAGTACCAGAAAGATCACCCGGAAGCGACAAAGGATGAGATGAAACAGGTGTATCCGCCGTTTAAGGTAATTTATGGTGTGGAAGCCTATCTGGTGGATGATGTGAAAGGCATGGTTACCGGAAGCAGGGGACAGAGTCTGGATGATCCTTATGTGGTGTTTGATATCGAGACCACCGGTTTCAGTCCGGTGGCTAACCGGATCATCGAGATTGGTGCGGTTCGAGTGGAAGAAGGGTCCGTCGTGGATCGCTTTTCCGTTTTTGTCAATCCGCAGGTGCCGATTCCATTTAAAATCGAACAGCTGACCGGCATCAATGACGGCATGGTTGTGGATGCAGAGACCATAGAAGAAGTTCTGCCAAAATTCCTGGAATTTTCCAAGGGTGCGGTCATGGTGGCACACAATGCCGGATTTGACATGAGTTTTATCATCGAAAACTGCAAACGCCTTGGAATCGAACAGGATTTTACTTATGTGGATACGGTAGGTCTTGCCCGGATGCTTCTGCCGGGACTGAACCGGTTCAAGCTGGATACAGTGGCGAAAGCACTGAATATTTCCCTGTTGAATCATCACCGGGCAGTGGACGATGCGGCCTGTACGGCGGAAATTTTTGTAAAATTCATTAAAATGTGTAAGGAACGAGACATCTTTGATCTGAATGTATTAAATGAGGCCGGAAAACTCTCCGAGCATACCATCAAAAAACTGCCGACCTATCATGCGATTATTCTGGCCACCAGCGAGATTGGCCGGGTCAATCTGTACCGTCTGGTGTCAAAATCACATCTGGAGTTTTACAATCGGCGGCCCAGGATCCCAAAGAGTATGTATCTGCAGTATAACGAAGGACTGATGATCGGATCTGCCTGTGAGGCGGGAGAACTTTTCCAGGCGATTTTAAGGGATGAACCGGAATCAGAGATCGCCCGTCTGGTGGAATTCTATGATTATCTGGAGATCCAGCCAATCGGCAACAACATGTTTATGGTGCGGGATGAAAACCGGGATAATGTAACCTCCGAGGAAGATCTTCGGGATCTGAACCGACGGATCGTGAAACTGGGAGAACAGTTTAAAAAACCTGTGGTTGCCACCTGTGATGTACATTTTATTGATCCCGAGGATGAAGTCTACCGGAGAATCATCATGACCGGAAAGGGATTCAGCGATGCGGATGATCAGGCACCGCTGTATCTGCGGACCACAGAAGAGATGTTGAAGGAATTTGAATATCTGGGTGCGGAGAAAGCGGAAGAGGTTGTCATCACAAACCCGAATAAAATCGCGGATATGTGTGACCGGGTCTGCCCGATCCGTGACGGTAAATTTCCTCCGGTTATTGAAAACTCGGATCAGATGCTTCGTGATATCTGCTATAATGAGGCTCATGCGATCTACGGACCGGATCTTCCGGAGATCGTATCGGCACGGCTGGAGCGGGAACTGAACTCTATCATCTCCAATGGATATGCCGTAATGTACATCATTGCACAGAAACTGGTTTGGAAGTCCAACGAGGACGGGTATCTGGTAGGTTCCCGTGGATCCGTAGGATCATCTTTTGTTGCCACGATGGCGGGAATCACGGAAGTCAATCCGTTAAGTCCTCACTATCTGTGCGGAGAGTGCTATTATGTGGATTTTGATTCCGACGAAGTGAAAGCATATTCCGGCCGTGCCGGTTGTGACATGCCGGATAAGATATGTCCCCGGTGTGGAAAACCATTGAAGAAAATGGGGTTTGATATTCCGTTTGAGACTTTCCTGGGATTCAAGGGAAACAAAGAGCCGGATATCGACCTGAACTTCTCCGGTGAGTATCAGAGTAAGGCACATAAATATACAGAAGTAATCTTTGGTGCGGGACAGACCTTCCGTGCCGGAACGATCGGTACGCTGGCGGATAAGACAGCGTTCGGTTATGTGAAAAATTATTACGAAGAGCGTGGTGTGCACAAGAGAAACTGCGAGATCGACCGGATCGTGCAGGGATGCACTGGTATCCGTCGTACCACCGGACAGCATCCGGGCGGTATCATCGTTCTTCCGTTTGGCGAAGATATCAACTCCTTCACCCCGGTACAGCATCCGGCAAATGATGTGAATACCGATATTATCACCACCCATTTTGATTACCATTCTATCGATGCGAACCTGCTGAAGCTGGATATTCTGGGACACGATGATCCGACCATGATCCGTATGCTGGAAGATATCACCCATTTTGATGCTCAGCAGGTGCCGTTGGATGATCAGAGTGTCATGTCTCTGTTCAAGAGTACGGAGGCACTGGGAATCACACCGGAGGATATTGGTGGCTGTCCACTTGGCTGCCTTGGAATTCCGGAGTTTGGTACGGATTTCGTTATTCAGATGCTTCTGGATACCAAACCGGAATCTTTTTCGGATCTGATCCGTATCTCCGGTCTGTCCCATGGTACGGACGTATGGCTGGGGAATGCACAGACATTAATAGAGGAAGGAAAAGCGACCATTTCCACGGCTATCTGTACCCGTGATGATATCATGATCTACCTGATCAATAAGGGGCTGGAGAGTGAGCTTTCGTTTACCATCATGGAGAGCGTCCGTAAAGGCAAGGGACTGAAACCGGAATGGGAAGAGGAGATGAAAGCCCACGATGTGCCGGACTGGTATATCTGGTCCTGTAAGAAGATCAAGTACATGTTCCCGAAGGCGCATGCGGCGGCGTACGTTATGATGGCGTACCGTATCGCGTATTATAAGATTTTTTATCCTCTGGCTTACTATGCGGCTTACTTCAGTATCCGTGCTTCTGCATTTTCCTATGAACTGATGTGTATGGGACGGGAACGGCTGGAGTATTATATGGCGGATTATAAGAAACGAAGTGATACGCTGACGAAAAAAGAACAGGATACCGTAAAAGATATGAAAATCGTACAGGAGATGTATGCGAGAGGATTCTCGTTTACGGAGGTGGATCTTTATAAGGCACAGGCGCACCGCTTCCAGGTTGTCGACGGTAAGCTGATGCCGGCTCTGGACAGTATCGAAGGACTGGGAGATAAGGCGGCTGACGCGGTGGTACTGGCGGCCAGAGACGGACAGTTCCTTTCAAAGGATGATTTCCGGCAGCGGACGAAGGTCAGTAAGAGTGTGATTGATTTTATGGATGATCTGCATATCTTTGGAGATATACCGGAATCGAATCAGATTTCCCTGTTTGATTTTCAATAAAAAATGTTGTACCGATGGAAGATAACTTTCAGAAATAAAAGGAAGAATAGCAAAAATCGGAAAAATATATACAAATATTAATAAAATCAATTGACTTACAAAAATATTTTATTATTATAATAGTATAAAATTGAAAAGCACTTTTATATGGCACAGAAATATAGCTGTATGGGAGTGCTTTTATCACATATGCAGAGGGCAAAGTATCATCTTTATATAAAAAAATCTGCATGTAATAAATATTCCGTAGATAATATACTGCGAGGTGCCGAACAGTTACAAAGAAACAGTAAAAGGTGACAGAAAATGAGCAGACAAAAGAAAAAAGGATTTACTCTTGTAGAACTTGTGGTGGTACTGGTGATCATGACGGTCATCCTTGGTATCGCAATTCCATCGGTTTTGCACTATATGAAAATGGCAGAATTCCGAAAAAATGAGGAGAATGCGAAGACGGTGTATCTGGCTGCAGAGTCGAAGCTGACTTATTATCGCAGTTCCGGGCAGTGGGAAGACTTTAAAAAAGAAGTGATCAGCCAGGGAAAAGAAGCACCGTTTACAGATAGTAAACGGAAGGGAAAAATCTATGGAATCACGCTGGACAAAGAACATGACGAGGCATCGGCGGCAAATAATGCAGTTCTGGGTCTTCTCGACGGATATACCTATGACAAAAGCATGCTGGATGCATCGATTGCCATCGAGATTGATATAGAGTCGGGAGAGGTATACTCTGCGTTTTATGGAACCCGATGCAAGGGGCTGAACTATGCAAGTCAGGATGGCAACGGTTATCTGACTATGGCAGACCGTGAATACAAGAGCCGCAAAGACAGGGTACTCGGATATTATTCCGTGGAAGATACAGTGAATGTTGTGGCATTGAAACCGACGAGGCTGAAGATGAATACGATTTCTCTGCTGAACGGTGAAGTCCTTTCTTTGAACTGGTCAAGTAATGTAGGAAACCGTCTGGATGTGGAATATGATATCCAGTTTTATCAGAAAAATGGAAAAGATAAGGAAGACAGTCTGCTGTTTTCCATGGCGGTAGCACCGGCACAGCTTCGAAGCGCAGGATGGGATACGGACAGTTCAAAAGCCAGGAATATGGTTCCGGTGGAATTGAAAAATGCGGAGGGAAAAAGTGCGGGTACCTGGTATTTTCCGATTACTTTACAGGACGGGAAATATGTGCTGACGCTGGATGCAATGATGTCTGCGGAGATCCTGGGAGTGCTTTCTTCTTCACAGAATAAAGATGGAGAACTGGATGCAACAACAAGTACAAGTATTCTGCGTCTGGCAAAAGTAGCAGAAAGTCTGAAAGAACAGCAGACCATCTATGCAAGCATCCAGGCAGTCCCCTATTATCAGCGGGGAAGTCAGTCCACAAATGAGTATCGTTCCAGTGAAAAAGTAACTTCCAATAGTTCCAATACATTGTACGGAGATGATTCGACAGAGAATAAAATCAAAGTAGCGTATTTTCGGCATCTGTCCAACATCCGTTATGAAGAGAAAAATACGAAAAAAGAGATTACACTGACGAATCGCAATATGGACTGGTCCGCAGTAGGAACCGGGCTCTATACCTTTGTTCTTCAGGAAGAAGGAGATGGACAGGCTATCCGGAGACTGGTCTGGTATGGAAATGAAAAAGACAAAACCGCAGATTTTCCCACCATCGCGAAACTGTCCGGAAAAGATACACTGACAGGAAAAGGGAAAAATACAAAAATCAGTAATCTGTCACTGGGAGAGGACTCTGTTGTAAAAGACAGCAGTGCAGATACACTGGAGATAGATGCGGCAAACTATCTTGGACTTTTTGGCGAGATAGAAGGAACAGTGAAAAATATCACTTTTCAGGATCCGGTACTGAAACTTACGACCAGTCAGAGCAAAGCGGATCATGACAAACTGAAGGGCGCGGGAATCCTTGCAGGACGTACAGAGGGGAATCTGAACGATATTACTGTCGAGGTAAAAAAAGAAGATCATGTGATCCTGCATGTATCGATGGAAGGAAGCCATAATGCACTTGGAATCGGAGGTCTTGTCGGAGTACTGGCAGATGAAGAAAGAGGACAGCTGGGAGCTGTAAAGAAAGCAGAAATTTCAAACATCTGTGTATCCGGCGTGATCCGGGCAACACTTCCGGAAATTACAGTTACCGGGGATGTGGAGGATGCAGCCGCAGAATACGTATATGGAATCGGTGGTGTGGTCGGCTATGCATATATGGACAGCAGTGCGAAAAAAAGTGAAGCAGTGATCACGGATTGTGAAAACCACAGCAATATCTACGGTAATTATTTTACCGGAGGAATCGTCGGTAATGTACATGGGAATGATTCCTCCGGAGGAACAGAAGATATTGCAGAGAGAGCCAATGTCCGCACAAACAGCAATGACGGTCTGATCCAGTGTACGGTAGATGCCAAGGATACTTCGTTGTGCGGACACTACTTTGGTGGGATCGCAGGATATGCGGATCAGGTACTGATCTATAAAGGAAGCAGTGCATCCGGACGGGCAGGGGGATTTTCTTACAATGAAACAAAGAAAGACCAGCTGAAGGGACAGTATGTGGGAGGAATCATCGGCTATGGACAAAGTACGATATTAAGTAGCTGCAGCACGAAGAAAAACGGATACATTCTGGGCGATAAGTATGTAGGTGGAATCGCAGGGGGATTCCGTGGCGCGATCCGTGCGGACGGCGAAGTGCAGGTGACAACAAATGCCAGTTATGTGATCGGGAACAGTTATGTCGGCGGAATCGTCGGTAAAAATACAGAAAATGTGACGATCGAAAACTGTGTCAACAATGGTGTGGCAGCTGGCTATGACAGATATACCGGAGGAATCACCGGATATAATGATGCAACGATCGCAGACTGTGCAAGTTATCTTTCTGATTATAACAATTCGATTTTTAAAATGATCGTATCTTCCTGGAAAGCTACCGGAGATTATGCAGGAGGAATTACCGGGTATAATAACGGAAGGATTACTTTCAGTAAAGCAAGCCAGAAAATTACCGTGAAGTCGGTATCCAGCATTGTGGTAGGTAATAATTATGTTGGCGGTATTGCGGGATTTAACGACGTGGCGGGAACACTGGATGTGAACTATACGCTGATCGGCGGAAAAATCTATGCTTACGGAGACTGTGCCGGAGGAGGATTCGGCTTTAATGCATCAACAGAGGTACTGACCAAAGAGCTGGCGATCAAACCCACCAGTGTGCAGGGACGGTACTATGTTGGCGGCTGTATCGGTGCAAATGTGGTGAATCTTTCCAAAGATCTTACCATGGAATATTTCCGGGCAGATAACCGGCTGGGAAGTATTGTCGGAGAAGCCTTCTGTGGAGGAATCATCGGTTATCAGAGAACGTATACAGCAAAGCAGTTTGGAACAGGTGCGCTTCTGGATGAGATGGATGCACAGCAGTCTGCGATTTTACCGGGAATCGATGGAAAAACCAATCTTCCGGGAGCAGAGGCAGCATCAGCGAATACACATACATTGACGATTTGTGACAGCAGGAATGAAAACAATTCTCTGCAGACGATCACGAATAATATTCCGATTCGTGCATGGCTGTATGTGGGAGGAATTGTCGGTTATTGTGAAAATAACAGCAAACTTGTGATCAGCAACTGTGTGAATGAAGGAACGATTGGAACACCGGCAAATGACGATACACAGCATACCCATGCAAAAAATGGAGTAAATCTTGCCACATTTATTGCCGGAGAGGTGGATGGACGGCAGCTTGCCGATGGTGCAGCAGATGTTACTATTTGTCCGATCGGTGGAATCATCGGTGTTAATCTGAAGAATCAGGTGATTGAACACTGTACAAACAAGGGAACCATCACAGGAACTTCGGGAATCGGCGGTATTGTGGGGTTGAATGCTGGAAGTGTGAGAAGCTGTAATCTGACAGAAAATTTTGGAAGCACTTCGATATCGTATCTTGGTGGTATCAGTGGTATCAATCTGGGAACTATTACGGAATGTACCACAAAACATGGGAAAACCGTGTCCGGAAAGAGTAATGTCGGTGGTATCACCGGATGGAATCTGAATGGAGGAGCGGTAACAGACAGCAGCAGTTATGCGAATATTACCGGAGACGGTGATCAGGTCGGTGGTCTGACCGGACGAAACAGCGGTATGTTGCAGCTTCAGGATGAATCGTCAAACAGTCCGTCAAGAACGATCCGCGGTAAAAAAAATGTCGGTGGTCTGACCGGCATGAATGAAGCAGCAGGTACGATCACAGTTAGCGAAACCAGTGGCGAACAGATAGCTGCCGGAAATGGCATTACAGTAAACGGAACCAAACAAGTCGGAGGAATCGCCGGAGATAATCAGGGTGAACTGCAGGGAAGTGCAGGCGCCTATCTGGTAAGCAGTGCAGATAAAGTCCATGCAACACAGGGACTGGCAGGAGGAATCGCCGGTGTGAGCAAAGGATCGATCCGTTATGCGGCCAGCCGTTGCGGCAGTGTTCAGGCAGACGAAGGAGAAGCCGGAGGAATCACCGGAGTCAACCGGGCAGGTCAGGGAATCAGAGACTGCATCAATTATGGAAACGTAACATCCAGTGACGGATATGCAGGCGGAATTACGGCAACGAATGCGGGTACGATCACTAACTGTCAGGTGAAGGCAGCAGATAAAGGAACTCTAAAGATTCACAGTGCGGGAGTAAAAGAAAGCGGTGCGATCTGTGGGATCAATACGGGAGTAATAAGCGCAGCAAACGACAGCCGGACGATGGCTGATAACACAGTGATTCTGTCCGGAAAGGCGACAATCTACGGAGGAATTACCGGAAGTAATCAGGGAAGTATTACCGGGGTTACACTGACAGCCATGCCGCAGATCAGTACTTCAGAGAATAATCTGACCATCGGAGGAATCGCCGGAGAAAATAAAAACAGTATAAATAATGTGAGCGCTGAGTTGAAATTTGAAAACTTCAGCAGTTACCGTTATCTTGGGGGGATCGTCGGATCCAATAAGGCTGGAACTATTCAGAATGCAACGTTCACCGGAACAATCACAGAAAAGAACGGTTCTGCCGGGAATTGTTACGGAGGAATCGCCGGCATCAATAAGGCAAGACTGAGCAGCTGCAAAGTCGGAACCATCTATATGAACATCAACGGCGTTTACACGGCTACCAGTACCAGTACAGCCGAACAGAAGGAAAAGATGGCTACCCATGCCGGAGGTGTGGCAGGCAAGAATGAATCTGATGCAGTAATTACCGGATGTACGATCGCAAATGATACGAAAAGCCAGCTGATTGCCAAATATGGTATGTTAGGTGGAATCACCGGTTACAACAAAGGTTCTGTGACCCTGTCAGGAACTACAGAGACGGAGCAGGTATTTGCTGATGTTCATACAGTGGATGAACTGCAGGCAAAGGCTTCCGGAGTGGTATCCACAGATCAGTCTTATATTCGCTGGGAATCCGGAAAAAATCAGACACTGGAACAGGTTGTATATAATAACACCAACACAAAGGTATCGGAAAACCGTCTGAAGATGTACATGGATAAGAACGGAAATCTGGGCGGTATCATTGCATTTAACAGCACAGATGGACAGATCAGTAAATGTATGTCCGGAAACTGGTTTTTATCGAATAAGTCCACGGCAATCGGTGTAGGTACAGGTGGAATTATCGGTATGAACGAATCAGAAAAAGATATCACAGGACTGGTAAATGCCGCCTTTGTGGGAAGACAGCTTGCCTCTGCGGATACGAACCGTTTTGCGGGCGGAATTATCGGAAATCAGAACAATTCCACATCCAGCGACTGGGTGATTGAAAACTGCATCAATTATGGAACTGTATACTGCTATAATACCCATTATGCCGGAGGAATCATGGGACAGTGGACCGGAACCGGCGGAACGATACAGAACTGTCGGAATTATGGTATGTTACAGACAACCTATGGAACAGACTGGGTAGGTGCGTCTGCCGGCATCGTGGCACAGCTGTATCATGCCTATGAAGGAAATACATACAATATCATAGGATGTCGAAATTACGGAAGTATATATACAAGAGAAGGAGAAAAATCTGAAGACAGGTGCGGAGCAAACGACAGCGCCGGAATCCTGGGAAACATCACGACCTATCGTGCCGACTCTGTTTCTGATGCGCCATCCTTCACCGTTCAGATCCTGGACTGCGCCAACGAGCCCGGAGTGAAAATTTATTCCGGTTCCATGGCATCGGGAATCTTTGGTTTCCTTTCCTGCGATAATCCGAATAAGGATTCGATTACCAAATCTACCGGAAATGTAAACATTCGTGTGGAACGATGCCGGAATTTTGCAAAAGTTCTGAAAGGTCATTATTATTCCTGCGGAATCTTCGGAGACCGTTATGGATCCAACGGATGGAAAAATACGGTGGTAAAAGATTGCTATGGTGTTCATGTGAGCAGTTCTTACTATAATGGTAAGAATGGCGGGAATGGATATCCTGTTTTCGGTTATGGTAATGCGGGAAATAGTTCCTGGATGCAGAACAGTGACCGTGTCAATAACTTCTTCATAGAAAATGTGGATAACTGGGGTTTTACCAATGTCAGAATCGGAGAAGGCGAAAGTTCCCTGAAAAAGGGAAGCGGAAGTGCGGAGAATGGTTATCTGGAACAGGGATATAATGGTCGTTATACAACCAACCTGTTTGTGATGTATGATATCACCAATGGAAAATATTTTCTTGCAGACATTTTACCATCTGTTTTAAATGGTACGGCAGATCACACAGATTATCAGACCACACACTTGGAAAACGGTATACCGAAGGTTACTACGGTGGTGAAAGGAAACAGCCAGTATATCGATGCGGAAGATCGTTTTATCAAAGCAAAGGATGGGGCGAAACTTGCAAAAATCATCTGTTATCTGGATACGGCAACGGCAGAAATCACAAAGTACAACAGTGTGGAAGCATTTACAGCTAATGCGCTGGAAATAGAAGACAATGCATTTTATCAGGATCTTCGCGAAAGCTGGAGACGTCTGGAAGGAATCGAAGACGGAAAGATGTTACAGCCGAAAGAAGCAAAAGCTAATATTTCCGATGGAAAGATCACGGTAAAAATCACACCTCAGGATCGAAAAGCCCGGGATCTGGATCTGAACCAGGATTCACAGACCTATGATCCGTTCCTGTATGAAGTGAAACTCAGCGGCAGTGGAAAAACGGTGGTACAGAAGATCTATTCGGAAGAAGAATCTTTTACACTTCCGGTTGGTATGAGCGGGGATGTAGAATTGCAGGTACGGGCCGTCAGCATGTTTGAGGACGTGGAACCTTCGGACTGGTTTACTCTGAAAGCAAGTGATATCAACAAAGTACTGCCGGACCCGGATGTGGAGATTCATCTGGTAGAGGATAAAAATGGATTCCGGGGTTACAGTTATCAGTACAGCCTGAAGAATCTGGAAGATTACACACAGGTGGATGAAGACGGAGAAGCTGTTTATCCGGACTGGCAGGTAAGAATCCATGTGCAGGGGCTGGGAGAGACAGTACTGGATGCACAACATCAGACGGGAACGATTCCGGTAAAAGACAAGAGTAATCCAATCTATCAGATGGTGGCGAAAGCAACAGCCAAAACGGGAAGTACGGAGATGATGCAGGATTCCAGAGAGGTGTCAACACCAATCTACATTCCGTATTATTACCGGCCGTCGATTACACTGAAGACCTGGGAACCACAGGTAAAGACCAGCTGGGAACTGACCGGTGATACACTGGAAAAACTTCGTGTGAAAGTGACATTGGATGCCACCGGTAAGGCGGCCATGAACACACCGCCGATCTATCGGGTGGAACTGGTCGGTGACTGGAAAGAACAGAAGGATATAGTATTGGAAAAAGAAGATGTGTTGCTTGTTTCCGGTGGAAGTGCCGGTGCAACATTCTCAGATCTGCCATCGTATCTGGCAGAGGCCAATAATATCCGCCTGCGGATCTGGTATGCATCTTCCGGTCTTGGACCGGTCTATACCTACTATCCGCTGGAAGCAGGTGATGATGCAATTAATGTCAGCGAATTAGTGAATGTGGATCAGGATGGTAATGAAGAATGGTCTTACAGTCACAGTACTGTGCTGAGTGAATACAGCAAACAGAATGTGGCAGATGGAGTATCTTATTTTGATCCGTATATATATGATTCCCAGTCAGCTCTCTGGAACTGGCTGCCGGCACCTGCATTGGATGATACGGATACGCTTCTGACACCGGAGATTACTTCGGACGGAAAAATATATTATACATTTACCTGGGATACGGGAGTAAACGGTACGGACAATGCATCTTATCAGGTAGCACTTACCGGTATCGATGCAAAAGGCCGGGAAGTGACCATCGATGCAAAGGATGCTTATAAGAGCGGAAAATCATTCCGTATCGATGCTACCGACTGGAATTACACCAGTGTCAAACTGAAAGTGACCAGAGTTGGTGAGGAAAAGAAAAAACAGATCGGTCTTTCCACTACCAAAACGTATCAGATCCGGCAGCGGCTGGAAAAACCGGGACAGCCGACGGTACAGAATACGGATGTCAATGAGCTGGATTATCAGATTTCCTGGACACCGTTATCTTCGGAGGATGGATGCGAAGGATATCAGGCCTATATTCAGACGTATGACGGGGATCAGCCGGGAAAGGCCAGAAAACTGGGAGAACTGGTGAAAGCCGGAACACAGACGGACGGAACCTATAAAGAACGACTCTTCCTGGATGAATCTTATGCAGGAAAAACGGTTGTGATCTATCTGGTTGCAAAAGCGGATCCCTCCGGTAATTATCTGGACAGTGAAAATGGTGTTACGTATCAGCTGACGATCCCGAAACGACTGGATACACCGGTCGTGACCTGGAAAGTGAACTGGGGAAACGGAAAAAGTAATGCCATAGAGGCAGCAGATTTCCGGGCAGGCGGACTTACGGTCAGTCTGTCAAAGACCACGGTGCTGCCAGGAGGAAGTACCTATCTGCTGAAAGGATATGTATACGATACAAAGGCTGCTGCAGAGGCTGCCGTCGCAGGTGGTGATCCGCAGACAAATGCTTCTGCCACCTATCCGGCACTGAATGATGCGGTATTGGATCCGGTGGGTATGGATATGGACAGCACCGGCGCTTATCACCATGATCTTGAAGAGTTTTCCATTACAAATGCGGGAAAATATATAGTATTTTATGTGAGAAGTTCTTCCGGAGCCGGAAATTTGAGTTCCCTTTGGGTGAATTCTGAGGTATATCAGCTTCCGTATGTGAAACTGGAGGCCCCGGATATTACTTCCGACAGGACAGAGGGAAGAACCGTAACCGTACAGACAACATCCAATAATCCGGATCTGCCAGCCGCAACAGAAACCTGGAACATGACAAGTACAGCGCTGGAATGGAACAGTGTGGAAGGTGCGGACATCTGTCAGATGACTCTGAGCGGAACCGTACAGGTACAGAATGGAAATGATATCAGCAGCAGAAAACTGAACAGTCAGATCAGAATCCTTGAGAATTACAAAGGTAATCTTCTGACTGTACAGCAGAAAGATGCCAACGGAAACTGGTCCGCTGCTTCTGTAACCGATCAGCAGGAAATCATTCAGACGGCGGATCCACAGAAACCAAGAATCATTCATCATTTTATGCTGGACAGCTATCAGACTCAGATCAGTTCCAGTTATTCACTGAACGGTGTACAGAACTATTATCAACTGACGCTGACTGCAGAACTTCTGGCAGAGCAGCAGGAAGATGGAACGTTCCATTATACACTGTTCCTTCCGGATGCAGAGCAGATGGATAATGGCGCAGGAACTACGATCACCAATGAAAACTTCTCACTGACTGATCAGGTGAGTGCAGAGGCAAATGTGGTATCCGATATCTGGCCGACCGGACTTGCCGGAGAGGATACTTCCCAGAAACCGAAAGAACAGCCGTATGTAAAATCTGACGAGACACAGATCCTGTTTCAGTAACAGATGGTGAGAGAAAGAACAGACGGAGGAACATTCGGTGGAAGAAGAAAAAGAAAGGAGGAAGCCCCAGTGGGAAAACGTGTGGAAAACCTGAAAGAGAACAGAAAGAAAGGCATATCGATGGCTATTGTTCTCTGCGTGTCAGCATTTTTCCTGGCTTTTGCGGCAGCGATTGTCTATACGGCGGGGCTTCTTACCGCTGAAGCCAATGAGCGGCTGGAACAGGAACGATGTTATCAGCTGGCGAAAAGTTATGCAAAAGTTCTGGATACGGAGCTAACTTCGTATACCCGGAAAACAGAAGAAAACAGTACTACCTTTTATGGATTTGCCAGTCGTTTTCTGGATGGCAGATATGCAGAATATGATCCCGGCAATCAGGACAATACGGTCTTTTACTACCAGCCGGTTGCCGCAAGTATGCCGGATCCGAAATATGGAACGATAAAGATTGCCCTGTATAAGGAAACCGGAGAAGAAGATAATACAGATCTTCTTTCCGGTACCTTGCCTGCGGGGAGCGGAAATTATCGGGAAAAAGTGCGGGAAGTGGAAAATTATACCATTATGCAGTATATTCTGACGGTAGAAGTGATTGCATCTTATGGCGATTCCAGTTATACTTACAGTACGGAATATTACAGAAAAGAGCGATATCCTGCATCATTCTCCCATAATGGAACGGTTTTGGTATGGAATGATGAAAACTGGCACAAAGGAAATACCGGTGGTCCGATTTATGATATGTCACAGATCACAGAAGATACTCCGGTGAAGTATACACTGGATAAGTCACAGGCAAAAGAGACAGTCTTTGAGCCGGTATATGAGGAGGCGGGCCATGAGTAAGAAAAACAGATGGAACCGGGGGGAAACCCTTGTGGAAGTCATGGCAGCCATGGTGATCTTCCTTCTGCTGATGGGAATCTTGCAGGGATCTGTCAAGTACAGCAGAGCAGCACTGGAAAAGAGCAGGCTTTTACGGGAACAGAACGAAGAAATCTGTGAGAGTGTGCGAAATGCGATACAGGAGAACAATGGAGCACAGACGACCATGACCTTCCAGGCAGTCAGTGCTGACGGAGAGGTAACAGGGAATCAGGTATTCAGCGTTCCTGTGATTCCGGAAAAAAAGCAGGCAAAATATACGGATCAGGGGCATGAAACCCGGACAATGGTTTTTTATGTCTATGGTGCAGTGGCAAAGTCGAAGGATGACCCTCTGCTCTCCGATATGAAGGAGGATACCGGAGGGGGTGAAGGCTCATGAAACAGCTTGAAAAGTGTCTGAAAAACAGGCGGGGCACCACACTGGTTGAGATGCTGGTTACACTGACACTGATCACGATCATGGTCGGTATGGCCGCCACCACACTGAGTGCGGCCTTTAAAATTTTCCTGCGGGTGCAAAAAGAGCAGTATGCCCAGTCCGTACTAGATACAACGATGACGGAATTACGGTCACTGACCAAAGAGGCTACGCAGTATGTGAAGATCTACGGCAACGATGCTTCTCCGGAAAGACAGGGGGGAGCGGACAGTGGTCCGGTTCTGGAATATGTCAATACCGACGGATATGCAGTTCTGGTCAGTACGGGAGGCTGCGAAGCCACCAATCTGTACCAGGGAGAGACGCTGATGGATCAGGCTGATGCAGTTTCCCAGGGAAGACTTCTGACCCGGTTTTATCTGCGGGATCAGGATACTTATGTATACAGCCGTGACGGCTCACCGGCGGCTCGTGCGGTGGCGACGGTATTTGCAGACAAATATTATATGGGAAATTACCTTGGTGTGACGTTTTCCTATTGGAAAGGGGAACAAAATGGTGACCAGGTACCTTCTGTGAAAGCAGAGGTAACGCTCTACAGCGATGCAGAGCGGACCAACGTTGTGGCGAAGGAAAGTGAGATCCTGGATCTTCGCTACAAAGCAGTAAGAAACGATGGGGCGACAGCCTCGTCCCGATCGGCGGACGGCTGAGAGGGACTAAAAAAGGTATAGGCACGGGCACCGACGTGTTTATTGATAGACGGAGACCCGAAAGAGGAAATCCGAAAAGAAAAACAAAAGAATCCAAAAGGAGAGAGACGTATGATTAAGAAACTTAAAGAAAACAAAAAAGGATTTACACTGGTAGAACTGATCGTTGTACTGGTAATTCTGGCAATTCTGGCAGCACTTTTAATTCCCGCACTGACAGGATACATTGATAAAGCCAAAGATAAATCTATCACCGCTGAAACACGTCAGGCTGTAATGGCAGCACAGACACTGGTTGATGAAAAATATGCTTCAGACCAGAAAACAGAAATTACTGTTGGTAGTGTTGCTACTTCATCAGTAAAAATCGATGATATTAAAAAATTAGCAGAAGTTAATGGCGAAATTTCTGACGTTAAAGTTGAAGATGGAAAAGTTACTAAATTAGTATATAGTAATGGTGGAAAAACATGTACTTATAACGGAAGTGCAACATCTGATGGAGATAGATATAAAGTAGAAAAAGTCAAATAGATTTAGAAGAAAGGAGAAAATATGTTCCGGCGATATCAAAAAAAAATGACAAAAATTTCATACCGCTGGATCAAAAAATTCCTTACTTTTTTCATCATCCTGCTGCTGACTCTGTTCGCAGGAGCCCCCGGGGTTCTGCGGTTAGTCTATCGGGCAGATGCCCAGGTAGCTCTTGGACATGCCAAATCGGTGCGCATGGCGATCCAGATAACTGGAACAGAACAGTACAGCAAAGGGAAAGGTTTCTGTGATGCCACCCAGGAGGGTGGCGTTCCGGAAGCTCTTTATCAGAAGATTCTTAACTTAAGTGATGCCCCGGGAGAGTTCTGGGTGCTTCAGGTCGGAAACGACGGATATAAAGTGAAACAATTTGTATACCGGGAAGGAAATTATACCGTCTGGTATCAGGAAAACCCCCGATCTTATCAGGTATACCGGGGAGATGAGATGATCTCCACAGAGAAAATACAGGAAGAAACAGGAGAAAAGTAAGATGATAGTACTGACAGAAGGATTTTTATGGCTGATTCGATTCATGATCGGTGCCTGTATTTTCAGTTTTTTAAATGTGGTGGCAGACAGACTGCCACGGGAAGAGAGCGTGGTACGTGGAAGAAGCCACTGTACCGTATGTGGGCGGACCCTGGCTCCGCTGGAACTGATTCCCTGTGTAAGCTTTCTGGCTTTGAGGGGAAAGTGTAAAGGCTGTAAAACAGCCATACCGAAACGATGTTTTTTATCTGAATGTCTGGGTGGAGCAGCATTTGTATGCTGCGGAATGAAATTTGGCTGCGGTACTCTTGGGATTCTTTCCACAGGTGGTGCTGTGGTATTTTGTTACATAGGAATATTACTGGTTGTGGCCCTGATTGACTGGGACACACAGATGATCTACGATAGATTTCACATATTGATTTTATTACTTGGCATGGCATCACTGTGGCTGTTTCCACAGCATGGACCGGTCGATCGACTGATCGGTGCTTTGGTGATCGCAGTGCCCATGTTACTGCTTACGCTGCTGATACCGGGTGCCTTTGGAGGCGGGGACATCAAACTGATGGCGGTATCCGGCTGGTTTCTCGGATGTGCACCGGTGATATGTGCCATGTTTTTCGGGATTCTGAGCGGTGGGACATATGCCGGCGTAATGCTGGCAACAAAGAAGCTGGGCGGAAAGGACCATTTTGCTTTTGGTCCTTTTCTTGCGGCAGGACTGATGATCGGAGCTGTCTGGGGGGATGCGATCGCCACCTGGTATCTTCGATTTTTATAGAAAGGAAAGGATATGGCACAATTTCGTTACACGGCAAAAAGTATGAATGGTAAGACAAGGCGCGGAACCATGGAAGTGCCGAATGAGACTGTCTTGCAGCAGAACCTGAAAGAACAGGGACTGTTTCTGATACAGGCCAAGAACCTGGCGGAAGCAAAAGACTACCGCAAACTGAAAACTCCCCAGCTGGCAAGCTTTTGCAGGGAGTTTTCCACACTCCTGGAATCCGGTATCACACTGGTGAGGGCACTGGATATTATTTCCCAGCAGGAAGGGCTGACCGGCTATGAAAGAGAGATTTATCAGGCTGTCCTTCTCGATGTGAAAAAGGGTATCACACTGTCGGAAGCGATGGAGACGAAGAAGTGTTTTCCGGAACTGATGATCGGTATGATACGTTCTGGCGAAGGAACGGGTAATCTGGATCAGGTAACACGGCGTCTGGCGATGCAGTTTGAAAAAAATAACCGTTTAAACCATCAGGTTCGTTCAGCGATGACGTATCCGATGGTTCTTCTGGTGATGTGTGTGGCGGTTGTCATTCTGATCGTGACATTCATCCTGCCACAGTTCCAGTCACTGTTTGATCAGCTGGATGAACTTCCGGCGATGACACAGATGCTGGTGAATCTGTCTGACTTTCTTGTAACGAAATGGTATCTGGCAATCATTCTGGTGTGTCTGGCCGGGATGTGTCTGAGAATTCTTATCGGGATCCATCAGGTGCGAAGAATTCTGGATTATCTCAAAGTCCATATCTGGGGATTTGGGAAACTGTGTAAAATTATATATACGGCACGTTTTGCACGTACGCTGAGCAGTCTGTACTCCAGCGGTATGCCTCTTGCGACCGCATTGAACATCGCAGGAAAGACGATTGGCAACAGTTATGTGGAAGAACAGTTTGTTCAGGTAACCGTGCAGGTACGCAGTGGTGTCCCTCTTTCCCGTGCACTGGAACAGGTGGATGGTCTGGTGAAAAAACTGGTGAGTACGATCCGTGTCGGCGAAGAAAGCGGTCAGCTTGACAATATGTTGGATTCCATTGCAAATGCGCTGGAAGAAGAAGCTGAGAATGCAACCAAGAGAATCGTGACCTTGCTGGAGCCGATTCTGATCTGTATTATGGCATGTATCGTGGGATTTATTATGGTTGCTGTCCTGATGCCAATCTATCAGTCCTATGCGGCCATCGAGGCAGCGGCATAAAAAGTGCTGTAAAAGAGAAAACGTAACTATTCAGTAGATAACATTCCGCGAGGTGTTTTGGCATGGTTTTTGCCAAAATCCCGAGACATACAAGTCAAAATGCCATCACCGAAGGTGATTAGAAATGCATTTTGACTCGTAACTGTGAGGGTACTGAACAGTTACGAGAAAACAAAGAAAGCAGGGAGAGACCGAATGAGTGAGACAGTTATTGTTTTACAGGAATCAAGTGTTCTGATCGGAAAGGGAAAAAGCGGACAGACACCGAAACTTCAGGAGACCAGAAAAATTCCGATGGAAGGGTACGGCAATCTGATCGAACAGTGGGACAACGTCCTGATCAATTATCAGAAAAGTCATAAAGGAGAGCAGATACGGCTGGTACTTCCGGCAGGGTATTCCAGTGTGCGTGTCAGCAGAATTCCCTATGCCACCGGAAAACAGCTGAATCAGATGGCAGGAAAAGTTCTGGAAGAAGGCTTCCGGGATGGGATAGCCGATTATGGGATCATCGATGTAGACAAAAAAGACGGCATCTGCCTTTGCTGCGGTGGGGCAGAGAAGGATGCGATGGAACACATCCGGAATATATGCAAAGAAAACGGCCTGCAGATCTCCGGGATTACGGTGCCGATGGAAGGATATCTGCGGCTGCTGAAACAGAAAAAGGAATATCAGGGAAAGACCGCCGTCTTTTTGTTTTTTGAAGAAAACAGTGTGACAAGCGTGTTGTATAAAAAAGGAATGTATCATTATTCCACCAGAAGCAGAATCTTCAGTGAACCAGGAACCATGGATTTTGGGACAGAGATTGTGCGAAATATTTCCGGTATCATGCAGTTTTACCGCGGATCAAGAGAAGAGGATCCCATCACGGATGTCTACTATGTCGGCTGTGATCAGGACGATTTCGAAGCGGCGGTAGAAGAACTTCGGAATATGAATCTTCAGGTAGCACCATTTCGGCTGGGAGATGACTTCGGTATGCCGGAAAAAGCGGTGGAACCGTGGCTTCTGTGTATCGGTGGTCTGTATGCAGATAAGAAAAAGAGCCGGAACCTGAATCTGTGGAAAGCAGCGGGGCAGGAAGGCGAACAGGGAGAAAAACAGAAAGAACTCTGGCAGCATCTTCTTGTGCCGGGTATCGTACTTGGCGTATGTGTGGTCAGTATCGCCGGTGTAAAAGTTCTGAATCAGGTAACAAGCTCGCAGATCCAGAAGATGGAAGAATGGATCTTCAGTGATTCTGTACAGGAACAGTATCAGCAGGCGACGGAACTGGAAAATAAAAGTGCGGATATTCTGATGGCAGAAAGGCAGGTCACTCAGGCGACGAAGAATCTGGACAGCTATCCGGATCTGACAAAAGAGATGATTGAGGAGATCGTGGATGCCGGAGGAAAAGATATCACAGTACGGATCCGGCAGATGGATGCAGATACCGGTATACTTGAATTCGATGCGGAGAGTCAGAAGGTTATCGATATTCCGGGCTATGTGGTAAAGCTACAGAATACCGGATTATTTTCGGAAGTAAACTATACCGGATATGTGTATCAGGATGATAAATATTCATTAAGTCTTTCCTGTACATTGGAAGGGGTAAGTACAGACAGAGAAGGGAGCGGAGAAGAATGAAGCTGGAATTTGAATTAAAACCGACAGATATTTTACTGTTGAAAGTCCTCTCCTGTATTCTGATGGCGGTTCTTACCCTGAATCTTTTTATTTTCCCGGGGCTGAATAAACAGGCAGATTTTTCTGCTCAGAAGGAAGAGACTAGGCAGGAAAAACAGCAGGTGGAAGAAGCGATCGCTTCGATGCCGGCGACAAAGGCCAGAATTGAGCAGCAGCAAAGCGACCTGACAGAGCTTTCAGAGGATTATTATCCGCAGATGGAAAATAATAATGTGGATGAACTGGTGACCGGAATTGCTCTGGCACACGGACTTTTTCCGGCAGCACTGAGCATCGAGGACAGCGTGCCGGGAGGACCGGCAGCCTATGGTGTTACGGGAGATACCAGGGATACAACATCTGCATCGGAAGTGGATCAGATGCAGGAAGAGGCAGAAGGAGCGAATGACGATACAGACGATACTACCGGCACAGGGAACCGGCTGATCGCAGAACCGTACGTATCGGACATTCAGTATATGAACACCACGCAGGCAACGCTGACGCTGCAGGGAACGGAAGAAGAACTGCAGGCATTTCTGGATGATATTGCAAAACATTATCCGGCGATCCAGGTTCGTTCTATGCAGGCAACACAGCAGACCTATGTGGGACAGAATCTGAAAGCGGTGAATCAGCTGGATATTACATGTACTCTGGCAGTATATACATGCGGCGACAAGAATCATGAAGAGGTGACAACAGGTGAGAACAAGTCTTAGAATCGGGGAAATCCTGACAGAAAAAGGATATGTAACAGAAGAACAGATGAGTCAGGCACTGGTCTATCAGAAAGAACACCGGGACAAACGAGTAGGACAGATTCTGATGGAGCTTGGATTTGTCACGGAAAAACAGGTGCTGGAAGCTCTGGCGGACAGACTGCATCTGCAGATCGTCAATGTAGCGGAGCTGCAGGTGAATCTGGAAGCGGTAGGACTGATCGAAAAGGAACTGGCAGAGAAAAACAACCTGCTTCCTGTGAAAGTGGAACAGGAAGTGATGACGCTGGTAACCAACGACCCACTGAATTATTTTGCTCTGGAAGAAGTGCGTCAGCAGTCCGGCTGCCAGCTTGAGATCCTGTTGAGTGAGGAACAGCCGCTTCATCAGGCAGTTGCTTATTATTTTGCCGAGGTCAATGCCAGGAAGGCGGCCAGTAAGGCCAATGTGGGATTCTCCACCATTGCCGTAGAGGAACTGGCCATTGCGGACCTTTCCGAGACAAGCGATGAAGCTCCGGTGATTCATCTGTTGAACAGTCTGATCGACCGCGGGATCAAGAGCGGTGCCAGTGATATTCACATCGAACCTTTTGAAAATGAAACGAAAGTCAGGATGCGTATCGACGGTGTGATCATGGAATATGTATCGATTCAGCGCAATGTACATCAGCCACTGATCGCCCGCATCAAGATTCTTGCAAACCTGGACATTGCAGAAAAACGTATCCCACAGGATGGGCATTTCCGTGTGTCTCAGGAAAATGGATTTATCAATATCCGTGTTTCTGTTTTACCGACGGTATTTGGAGAAAAAGCGGTACTTCGTATCCTGGCTTCGACAGGAAAAATGGATCATGCCGGTCAGTTTGGCATGGATGACTTCAGTTATCAGCAGTTTGCGCCAATGCTGAACGCACCAAATGGAATCATATATATCACCGGCCCCACAGGAAGTGGAAAGTCTACGACACTGTATATGGTTCTGGAATACCTGTCCCGGAGAAATGTGAATATTTCCACCATCGAAGACCCGGTAGAAAAGAATCTTCCGGGCATCAACCAGACCCAGGTGAATCCGGTGGCGGGACTGACCTTTGATATTGGGCTTAGAGCACTGATGCGCCAGGATCCGGATATTATCATGGTAGGCGAGACCAGGGACGGAGAGACAGCATCTACATCTGTCCGTGCGGCAATCACCGGTCATGTAGTACTGTCCACACTGCACACCAACGATGCCGTATCCAGTATCGTCCGTCTGGAAGATATGGGGGTTGAGACGTATCTGGTGGCCAACTCGGTGGTGGGGCTGGTGGCCCAGAGACTGCTCCGCAAAGTCTGCCCGGACTGTGCAAAAGAAGTGGAGACCACTGAGCGGGAGCGTATCCTGATCGGGGCAGATATCCGCAGGGTAAAACGTGGTATGGGATGCCAGAAGTGCAATAATACAGGGTATCGTGGACGAATTGCTATCCATGAGATCCTAGTGGTGGATAACCATGTCCGCCGGATGATCATCGAGCATGCTCCGGTGGAAGATATTAAAAAGTACGCGCGGGAAGTGCGTAAGATGCGTACTCTGAGAGAGAGTGCACTTCAGCTGGTGGAACAGGGAGTGACCACGCCGGAAGAGATGATGAAGATCAGCTACGAGATTTAGGGACAACATAGTATATAGAACTTGACCGATATTGTAACGGCCCAGATAGCTGCGAAAAGCAGCTATTTGTGTATAAAGAAGATTGGATCAGGAAAGTTTGAAAAAGAAAGAATATATCGACAGAAATCATAAAAAGAGTACAGGAGGATAGCGAATGGATGCAAAGATGGAACAGCTGATTCTTGATGCAAGACGTGTGAAGGCATCGGATATTCATATCACAGAGGGGATGCCGGTCTGGTATCGTGTGCATGGCAAGCTGGCAAAAAGTCAGCTGCAATTTTCCGGGGAGGAACTGCGGGCACTTTTAATGGGAAGTATGGACGAGAGACAAAAAGAAATCTTCGCTTCCGGACGAGATGTGGACTTTGGGCTGGAGATCAGTGACGGCAGCCGTCAGAGGGTCAATATTTTCCGGCAGCAGCATCAGGTGGCGGCGGCCATCCGTCTGTTGAATACGGAGATTCCCACGTTGGAACAGCTGAGGATGCCAACCCGGCTTTACCAGATGGCACAGCAGCCGAGAGGACTGATTCTTGTGACCGGACCGACCGGAAGCGGAAAGTCCACGACACTTGCGGCGATGATCGAACATGTGAACCAGAACAGCGACCGGCATATTATTACGATCGAAGATCCGATCGAGTACAAATATCAATGTAAGAAATCTTTGATTCACCAGAGAGAAGTGGGGGAAGATGTGGGAAGCTTTGCGGATGCGCTGCGAAGTGCTCTGCGTGAAGATCCGGATGTGATCCTGGTAGGAGAGATGCGGGATTATGAGACCATCTCTGCCGCCCTTCTTGCGGCTGAGACCGGTCATCTGGTGCTGTCCACTCTGCATACCACAGGGGCGGCACCGACAGTGGAACGTATTATTGATGCCTGCCCGACCGGCAGTCAGAATCAGATCAGAATCCAGCTGGCCGCTGCTCTGAAAGGAATTGTCAGTCAGTGTCTGATCCCCTGTGGAGAAGTGAAAGGAGCAGCCCGGATAGCAGGAACAGAACTTCTGGTGGCTACCGATGCGATCCTGAACCTGATCCGGGAGGGAAAGACGCACCAGATTTCTGCAATGATGCAGGCGGGTGGAAACGCCGGTATGCATACCCTGAATATGGATCTGTCCCGACTGATGCGACAGGGCTATATCACGAAAGAACGTGCCAGAGAATATACGAACAATCCGGCAGAACTTGAGCAGTATATGATGTAAGCTGTCAGGAAGCATAAAAGTAAAGTTTTACAGTAACACCTCTCTGAACGCTTCCAAAAGCCGATCATTCTGCTCCGGCAGCATCATGCAAAATCTCACAAAATGATCATCCAAAAACGGAAACGTGGAACAATCCCGGATCATCAGTCCCTTCCGGATACAATGATCGAACAGATCCTGGGAAGTAATTCCGGGCTTCCGAATCTTCATCAGAATAAAATTCGCCGAAGCTTCATACACCGTCACACTGTCCCAGGTCGACAACTCGTTATACAAACGGTCTCTCTCCCTGCAGATCAGTTCTCTCGTATGACGAATATATTCCTCATCCGGAAACATCAGCCGTCCGGCAATCTCTGCCAGCGAATTGATCGTCCAGGGATTTTTTCTTGTATTGATTGCCTTGATCAGATCCTGATTTCCTGTCACCGCATAGCCAAGCCGCAGTCCCGGAGCTGCGAAAAACTTTGAAGTGCCACGCAGAATGATCAGATTTGTATAATAATTTGTCAGAGGAATACTGGTCACATCTTTTTCTTCCGGTGCAAATTCCACATATGTTTCATCCACCATCACGAAAATTCCATACTGCAGACAGGCATCCAGGATCCGGCGCATCTGACTGCAGGTGATTGCGGTAGAAGTAGGATTATTCGGATTACAGAGTACCAGAAGCTCCAGCTGATCGGAAAGATGGCTGCAGAAATCTTCCACATCCATATGAAACCCATGTTCTTCTTTCAAAGGATAATACAGTGTTGTACCGCCGCCCAGTGCGATTTCCCGTTCATACTCCGAATACGTAGGACCAAGTACCAGTGCTTTTTTCGGGTGCTTCGTCTGAATAAACAGAGAAATCAGTTCTGTGGAACCATTTCCGACAATCACATTTTCCGGCTGCGTTCCCGCATACGTGGCAATACAGGTGCGAAGAGCTGTATACTCCCGGTCAGGATACGTAGTGATCGCATCCAGATTATCGGCCAGTGTGGAACGTAGCTGATAAGAAATTCCCAGCGGATTGACATTTGCACTGAAACTGATGATATCCTCCTTCTTAATATGATAACATTTCTCAATAGCTTCCAGGTCACTGCCGTGGAAATGATCCTTGTGTTTAATCATAATGTCTCCTCTTTTCTTGCAACAAACTTTTGCGTAGTGTATAATAAAAATAATTATGAGTATTTTTGCAGATTGCTTTGCAAAATGATAAGAAAGTGGGCAAAATGCCTTTTGCCCCAACACCATATGAAATGAGCAATCATGTTAGTTTCATTATAATGATAAGAAAAAAATAGTCAAGGTCGATAAAAGAAGAAGCGCAGGTGGATACTTTGAAAAGAAGAATGGAACAGTTACTAAACGGAAGATTTGAATATGAAGTACCAAAGCTGACTCTTTCCGATACACAGATTAACCTTACGACCAATGAAGGGGAGAATGTTCGGGGAGAATTATATGTGGCGGCAGAAGATAACCGCAGGATCAAGGGAATGACCATGTCATCCAATCGTCGGGTACTGCTGGCAAAGGAAAAATTTTCGGGAACAACCGTATGTATTCCTTACGGGCTGGATGTGAAGGGACTGTCCGCAGGTGAGACGGTAGATGCAGTGATTACGATCAACAGTAACTTGGGAGAATACCAGGTGCCGGTACACGCAGAGATCACAGACGACGGGATTCAGACATCCCGCGGAGCAGTGGATAATCTGGAAGCATTTATCAAACTGGCGGAGAGTGATTATCGGGAGGCATTTCGTCTTTATACAAGCGAGAGCTTTCTGAAAGTGCTGCAGGGAGAAGATCCGGGATACGAAAGCCTGTACCGGGGGATGTCCAGAAACCCGGTGACCTATCAGCATATGGAAGAGTTTCTGATCGGAACCGGAAAAAAAGAGCCGGTGACTCTGCGTCTGGAAAAGACAGAACAGACCTGGGATCATCTGGATACTACAGTCAAAGACTGTCTGAATCTGTATAAGAGCACCTGGGGGTATACCCGGATGGAAGTGGAGGTTACCGGAGATTTCCTGGAAGTGGAAAAGAAAGTGATCACCAGTGAGGATTTCATCGGAAGTGTTTATGGGCTGGAATATCTAATCCGCAAAGAAAAACTGGGAAGCGGAAGAAAATACGGACAGATCCGGATCAAAACCGTATATGGAACGTATATCTATGAGGTGAAGGCTTCGGGCAATGCTTCCTATGAACTGAGCACAAGAACTTATGAGAAAAAAGGACAGGCGGCACTGGCAACACTGTATGAAAAATATCTGCTGGGCGAGATAAAACAGCAGGAATGGAAAGAAGCATCCTTGAAAGAACTGGAAAATCTCCGGAATCTCGGATGTTATTATCCGAAACAACAGCTGACAGAGGCATACATCTATGAACAGACCGGAGATGTGGCAAATGCCATGTCTGTGCTGTGGCCTCTCAGGGAACTGAAATTTACCAGGGAACAGATGGAGGAAGAAGCCTGGTATCTGGCGCTGGCAGTGAAGACCTCTGTGGCTACTGAAGAACAGAAGATGACAGCACAGGCCAGGATCGAAAATCTCTATCGTATGAATCCGGGTAGTTATCCAATCCTGAAAGTGCTGATGGAAACTTCGGAAGAATATAAGCAGGCACCGGGCAGACAGATGTATATGTTGGAAGAACTGTTTGATCTGGGATGCAGAAGCCCGTTTCTGTATCTGGCAGCCTATGAGAAAATGGAAACAGAAGCAGGCTATCTGAAAAAACTGTCACCGTTTATGGTACAGGTTCTTCACTATGCAGCACGTTATGGAAAACTGAATGAAGAACTGACCATGCGGATCGGGCATCTCTCAGAATATGTGAAGAATTTCCAGCCGGTGATCTACCGTCTGCTGGTAAAATGTTACGAGGCTTATCCTGGCAATGATCTGGTGGATCATATCTGCAAATACATTATGAAGGGACAGCCGACGAAGAGCGAGTATTTCCGCTGGTATCAGCTGGCAGTGGAGGCAGATATCCGGATCACCCGCTTATATGAATATTATATTGAAACTATGCCTCAGGGCTTCCAGAGTGTACTGCCGCAGGTGATCCGTATGTATTTTGTATATAACAATACACTGAGCAGCAGAAAACGGGCATCTGTGTATGCCAATGTGATACGCAATAAAGAGGCAGATAAGACAACATATCAGAATTATCGTAAGGCGATGGAAGCATTCGCGCAGGAAGCATTGATGGAGGGAAGAATCAGTGAAGATTATGCTACCATCTATCAGGAATGCATCGAAGACATTGCAACGCCGGCTCTTGGAGAAGCGATGGCGAAAGTTATGTTTTCTTATCGGGTGTACTGTGATGATCCGAAGATTCGCAGCGTCATCGTGTGTCATGGAGAACTGAAAGAAGAACAAAGCTATCCGTGCACAGACGGTGCTGCCTATATTCAGCTGTATACACCGGATGCGAGAATCCTTTTTGAGGATGAGAAACGGCGGCGTTATGCGACAACGGTAGATTACAATATACAGAAACTGATGGATGAAAAACCATATCTGCAGTCGTGCATGAATCTGGATATCGCAACACCTGGATTGTTACTTGCCGTATGTGGCAATGACAGCCGCAGACAGATCGGGCTTTCCACCCTTGGCTGTTACCAGCATGTGGTGGAAATGTCAGAATTCCAGGAGCCATACCGCCATATGGTATGCAGAAAAATTCTGGAATATTATGCAGAACACGCAGGCGATGATACGTTGGATAGTTATCTGAAAAAAATGGATCTGGTGACATTTGCAAAAGTAGATAAGGTATTACTCTGCGAGATCCTGATTGAAAAAGGGATGTATGCCACGGCATTGGACATGATCAGCCGTTATGGCTATGAAGGCATAAAAACGGAAAGTCTGATGAAACTGACCAGCTATCTGATTCTGGATTATGATTTTGTGGAACAGGAAGAACTGGTGTATCTGGCGCAGTATGTATTTGAACAGGGACTCTACAATGAAGTGATTCTGATTTACCTGAGCGATAATCTGCTTGGATCTGTGGAACAGATGGCACTTTTATGGGAACGGATGCGCGGATTCCAGCTGGATACGTATGCGCTGGAGGAAGAGATTCTTCTACTCTCCATGTTCGGACGTGTCTATCTGAGGCAGGGAGCTGCGATGCTGGAACAGTATGTGGCACAGAAGGGAAAAGAACCTGTGATCCTGGCATACATTTCTTTCTGGGCATACGGATATTTTCTGGGCAAAAAAGAAACAGATCCATATATTTTCCAGTGCCTGGAACAATGTTGCAGGAGAAAACAGGAGGTAGACAGGATCTGTCACCTGGCACTCCTGAAATATTATGCAGAACTGGATACTTATACAGAAGAGCAGGAAAAACTGATCGATGAGATTCTTGAAGAATGTACGGAAAACAGTCTGCGGTTTGCATTTTACCGGAAGTTCCCGGCAAGATTCACAAAACCATACCAGATGGATGACAAACAGTTTATCCAGGTTCAGTACCCGGCCGGAGCGCGGGTGACAATTCATTATCGACTGATCCGTGACAAAGATACCGGTGAAAACTTTAAAAGTGAACCGATGAAAAATATGTACCAGGGCATTTTTGTAAAGGAATTCCTGCTGTTTTATGATGAGATACTGGAATATTACCTGACAGTGGAACTGCCGGATGATACCCGACAGACGGAAAAGAAACTTCTGACGATGGAAGAGTCTTTACAGGAAGGGAACACAAAATATCAGCTGATCAATCAGATGCTGGCAGGTCGGAAACTGGGACGGAGAGAGCAGACAGAAAAAGCCATGGAACAGTACCTACAGAGAGAACATTTTGCAAGAAAAATGTTTCCGGTACTCCATGCGTAATACACAGATGGAGGCAGAAAAATGAACGAAGTCAGAAATATATTGGTAGGATTTGATTTTGGGGAGAAGGTCTCGCAGCTGTGTTATTATGACCGGCGTGAGGGAGAACCCGTTTCTCTGCCGGTGAAGGTGGGAACCGGTCAGTATACCTTCCCCAATGTGCTCAGCAAGAAACCGGGAGAAGAAGAATGGCACTTCGGCCTGGAAGTAGAGTACTTTGTGGAACAGCAGGATGAGATTCCTGTGGAAAACCTGTATACACTGTGTCTGAAACAGGAGACAGTGGAAGTGGACGGGGCTACATGGAAGGTTGGAGAACTTCTCGGAAAATTTATCGGTAATGCACTTCGTATCCTTGGTGTGCCGGATCTGGTGAAGAGTATCAACGGACTGATGATCACTACGCCGGTACTGACACGCCCGATGGTGGAGAACATCCGGGTGGCATGCCGGGAGATGGGATTTCCGAGAAACCGTTGTTTTCTGCAGGATTATGAAGAAAGCTTTTATTATCATACGTTATATCAGAAACCGGAGATCTGGAGCAGAAGTGTAGGCTTGTTTGTATTTGACAAGGATGAAGTTTCTTATGCAAAACTGGAGATGAACCGCAGTACCCGTCCGGTACATGTCGGAGTTAGACGGGGTGGTCATATCACACTACACACGGAATATATGCAGCGTGATGTGGATTTTTGCCAGTTTGTGACAGAATCAGTGGGAAGTGAGGTTTATTCAAGTATTTACCTTGTGGGGGAAGGTTTCGAGCGAGACTGGGCAGAAAAATCTGTGGCTGAGCTTTGTAAACATCAGCGCCGGGTATTTTACGGAAATAATCTGTTTTCCAAGGGTGCCTGCTATGCTGCGAAAGAAAAGACAGAGGAACGGAATCTGAAGGGGTATCTGTATGTGGGCAATGATCTGGTACGGGAAAATGTAGGCATGGAGATGACTGTGTTCGGAACACCGGCCTATCATCCCCTGATCGTATCCGGTGTCAACTGGTACGAAGCAATGGGAGACTGTGAAATTATTCTGGATGATACCAGGGAACTGGAATTTGTTGTGTCTGATATGGAAAATACCGGTAAAGTGCGCTACAGTATGCCTTTGCCCGGTCTTCCGGACCGTCCGGCAAAGGCGACTAGACTGCATATACATCTGGAATTTACTGCGGCAGACGAGTGCAGGATTGATGTGACGGATATGGGATTTGGAGATCTTTATCCGTCGAGCAACCTTACATGGCATGAGACGATGAAGAGTCGGGGGGCAGAAGAATGAGCGGATATATTTTGTGTCAGGTAAAACGGGCAAAATTGCCTTATTATATTGAAAACATCAGTACGAATATCTATTCTATCGAAGAACTGTGCTTTTATTTTTATCATAATATATATCTGCTAGACAGTACGATCCTGAACGAGGAATTGTGTTTCTGGATCCGGGATCAGCTGGGATTGAAGAAATTGGCAGAAAATCTGTATAAACATCTGGATGACGATGAGATGAAGGTGGGAGATTTTATCCTTCCGGTGTTCAAGGAGATCAGCTACCTGTCTCTGGAAGAGTTCCGCAGATTGAATCAGCAGATCCGACAGCTGGCAAATGAACCGGAAGTGTTGCGTCAGAAGCGAAAAGGTGATTATCTGATGGAACACGGAAAATATGTGAACGCCATCAAGGTTTATCAAAGGGCGCTTCGCCGGGAAGCGGAAGATGACACCGAAGTGACGGATATCAGAAAACCGGAAGCGACCGAAGCAGCAGCGGACCATACTGTAGGAGTGCAGGAAGCAACACAAAACCCTGCAGGCGCAGAAGCAGAGTCTCCGGTTGCGATCACCATCGATATGATGGAAGATCCACAGGGTGGAGTAGAGGAAGAGACCGACAGTACACCGGAGAATCCGGAAACAGATGCAGCGGAGACGGATAGTTCTTCTTCCCGGGAGGAAAAACAGGAAGAAGTGACCCCAGACCAGGAACTTCCCCGCCAGGAGATCCTTCTCGGAAAACAGTTTATCGGAGAAATCTACCACAATATGGGCTGCGCCTATGCAAGGCTGTTTCAGATGGAAGAAGCGATTCGTTGCTTTGAGATCGCCTACGGCAAACTGCACACGATGGGAGCGGTAAAGAGTCTTCTGTATGCCGTGTATATGGAACATGGTGTGGACGCTTTTGTGGAAAAGGCGAAACAGCTGGAAGTCGATGAAGAACGCCAGGAAGAGATCTATGTAGAAGTGGAAGAAGCTGTGGAAGACCTCTATGACACACCGGAAGGCCAGGAATATAAAAAGTTACTGGAAGAAAAACAGCAGGGCAGAGAAGAGGATTATCAGCAGGGGATGGAGCATCTGTTGGAACAGCTGACTGCGGAGTACCATAAGAGTACGGGATACTGATAAAAATTATCAATAAAAATAATTGAATATCAGGTTAAACAGGAAAAAGCAGAGTAAGGCGGTGAATAAAACCGGTCGCACTGCTTTTTCTTTGGTTACATTGCATATCAATCATTGGTTCCGGGGATCAGTTTTGATAAAAATGAATGTTCGGAAAAATATGCTGCAGATGAGAAATCCCCGGCGTGTCCACAGTACAAAGACAAATTTTAAAAAATGTCTTGACATTAATACTTTACTATGATAGAGTGTTAGCATATGAAAAGCCGGAGGGTAATTGTTATGAAAAAGAAAACAGTAAGTATCATGGTAGCAGCAACAATGGCGCTGTCCCTGTTTGCAGGATGTGGTTCCAGTAAAGATACGGCGACCGAAGATACAAGCAAGACCGAGAGCACAGAAACAACGGATGAGAGCAGTGAGAATGCTTCCGCAGAAACAACGGATGAAAGCAGCAGAACAACGTTTACAGTAGGTTTCGATGCAGAATATCCGCCATACGGTTATATGGATGATGACGGAGAATACACCGGATTTGATCTGGAACTGGCACAGGCGGTATGTGACAAAGAAGGATGGGAACTGGTGAAAAAGCCGATCAACTGGGATTCCAAAGATATGGAACTGAATTCAGGATCCATCGACTGTATCTGGAATGGATTTACCATGAACGGAAGAGAGGATGAGTATACCTTCTCTGTTCCGTATGTAGATAACAGCCAGGTGATCGTGGTTGCAGAGAATTCCGGTATCGAACAGCTGAGCGATCTGGCAGGAAAGACCGTTGGTGTACAGGCAGCTTCCGCAGCACTGGATCTGTTACAGAGTGAAGAGGAAGGCGGACAGAAAGCACTGGCAGATACCTTCGGATCCCTGAATGAATTCGCAGATTACAACACCGCATTTACCGAGTTACAGGCAGGCGCGCTGGATGCACTGGCCATTGATGTCGGAGTTGCCAAATATCAGCTGAACTCGAGAGGAGAGGGCTTCAAGATCCTCGATGAGACACTGAATACCGAACAGTATGCAATCGGATTCAAAAAAGGAAACCAGGAACTGTGTGACATCGTAAACAAAGATCTGCAGGAACTGGCAAACGAAGGAAAAGTTGCAGAACTGGCAGAAAAATATGAAATCGCCGACATGGTGACTTTAAAAGCTGAATAAGAAGACGGAAATAACGTCGGATAAGAAAAAATGTAACCCCTCGGGAGGCAGATACTACCTTCCGGGGGGCATGTTTTCGCGAGTAATGAGCCAGTGTCCATGCTCGCATGGACTTTGGCGAATACCGCGAAACCGGGATAAATTTGTTTATCCCGGTGCTGTAGAATATGGAGGATATGTAATGAGTATTGAGGTAATGGTACGACAGATGACGGCGGGTTTTGGACAGACCTGTCTGATCTTTTTTCTGACCCTGATCTTTTCCCTTCCGCTGGGAATGATCGTATATTTTGGACGCGTATGCCGGTTTAAGCCACTAAGCTGGCTGGTGAAGATCTATATTTCCATCATGCGTGGAACCCCGCTGATGCTGCAGCTGCTAATCTGGTATTTCGGACCGTTTTATCTGTGGGGCATGAATATCGGCGGTTATAAATTTACAGCCATCATTCTGGGATGTTCTCTGAACTATGCGGCATACTTTGCGGAAATCTACCGTTCCGGTATCGAATCGATCCCGACCGGACAGTATGAGGCAGCGCAGCTGCTCGGCTACACCAGAGTACAGACCTTCTTCAAAATCGTTCTGCCACAGGTGGTAAAAATCGTTTTACCATCTGTCACCAACGAGGTCATCACACTGGTCAAAGATACCTCTCTGGTATATTCCGTATCTTATATCGAGATGTTTGCCGTTGCAAAACAGATTGCAGCTGCACAGACTACAGTAGTACCGTTCTTTATCGCAGGTGTTTTCTACTATGTATTTAACTATGTGGTAGCCTGGGTGATGGAACTGTTTGAGAAGAAACTGAACTATTATCGCTAGGAGGGTCGACATGAAACTGTTGGAAATGAATCATATCAAAAAAGAATTTGACGGACTGGGTGTTTTAAAAGATATCTCTCTGTCGGTGGAAGAGGGAGAAATCGTTTCTATCATCGGTCCTTCCGGTTCCGGCAAATCCACGATGCTTCGCTGCGCGACGATGCTTGAGGAGATTGACGGCGGCGAGATCCTGTACATGGGAAAAAAAGCAACCTGGGTAGAAAACGGCAAAGTGATGCATCCAGATAAAAAAGAGATGAAAGAGATACGTTCCTGTTTCGGACTGGTTTTTCAGAACTTTAATCTGTTTCCACATTATTCAGTATTGAAGAATATTGCAGACGCGCCGATCCATGTACAGAAACGGGACAAGGCCGAGGTGTACAAAGAGGCGATGGAACTGCTGAAAAAGATGGGGCTGGAAGATAAGGCAGATGCCTATCCATATCAGTTATCCGGCGGACAGTGTCAGCGTGTGGCTATCGCAAGAGCCCTGGCACTGAATCCGAAGATCCTGTTCTTTGATGAGCCGACTTCCGCACTGGATCCGGAACTGACCGGTGAAGTACTGAAAGTCATCAAATCTCTGGCGGATCTGGATATCACCATGGTGATCGTGACCCATGAGATGGAATTCGCAAAAAATATCTCCGACCGTGTGATCTTTATGGATAAAGGTGTGGTGGCACTGGAGGGAACACCGGATGAGGTATTTGGTGCAGACCATACAAGAATGAAGGAATTTTTAGGAAAATTTCATCAGAACTAAGCTTGCGTTTCCCGGGGCGGTATTATATAATTTTACTGTTGTGAGGCGTACAGCCGATAAAATGTAAGCCGTCCGTAAAGAGGCGGCAAGTACAAGAAAAAGGAGATTATATATGAGTACAGACAGATATGTAAGTCCGTTATCTGAGCGTTATGCAAGCAAAGAAATGCAGTATATCTTTTCCCCGGATATGAAGTTCCGTACCTGGAGACGCCTTTGGATCGCACTGGCAGAGACCGAGAAAGAACTGGGTCTGCCGATCACCCAGGAACAGATTGACGAATTAAAAGCGCACAAAGACGATATTAACTATGATGTGGCAAAAGAGAGAGAACGCCAGGTACGTCATGATGTTATGTCTCATGTATATGCATATGGTGTACAGTGCCCGAAGGCCAAGGGAATCATCCATCTGGGTGCAACTTCCTGTTATGTAGGTGACAACACCGATATTATTGTTATGACCGAAGCTCTGAAACTGGTAAAGAAAAAACTGGTGAATGTGATCGCAGAGCTGGCAAAATTTGCAGAAAAATATAAAGATCTGCCGACACTGGCATTTACCCATTTCCAGCCGGCGCAGCCGACAACCGTAGGTAAACGTGCCACCCTGTGGATGCAGGAGTTTATGCTGGATCTGGAAGATCTGAATTATGTCTTAAGCACTATGAAACTGCTGGGTTCCAAGGGAACAACCGGAACACAGGCAAGTTTTCTGGAACTGTTTGACGGAGATCAGGAAACCATCGATAAGATTGATCCGATGATCGCCGAAAAGATGGGATTCAAACAGTGCTATCCGGTATCCGGCCAGACCTATTCCAGAAAAGTAGATACCAGAGTGGTCAATATTCTGGCAGGAATCGCAGCGAGCGCACATAAGTTTTCCAATGATATCCGTCTTCTGCAGCATCTGAAAGAAGTAGAAGAACCATTCGAGAAGAGCCAGATCGGATCTTCTGCCATGGCTTATAAGAGAAATCCGATGAGAAGTGAGCGTATCGCTTCCCTGTCCCGTTTCGTGATGGTAGATGCGATGAACCCGGCAATTACTTCCGCTACTCAGTGGTTTGAGAGAACCCTGGATGATTCTGCCAACAAGAGACTGTCCGTTCCGGAAGGATTCCTGGCAATCGACGGTATCCTGGATCTGTGCCTGAATGTGGTAGACGGTCTGGTAGTATATCCGAAGGTTATCGAGAAGAGACTGCGTTCCGAACTGCCATTCATGGCTACGGAAAACATCATGATGGATGCTGTAAAAGCAGGCGGTGACCGTCAGGAACTGCATGAGAGAATCCGTGAACTGTCCATGGAAGCAGGAAAGACCGTCAAAGTAGAAGGAAAAGACAACAACCTTCTGGAACTGATCGCTGCTGACCCGGCATTCAACCTGACCCTGGAAGAACTGGAAAAAACCATGGATCCTGCAAAATACACAGGACGCGCTTCCGTACAGGTAGACGCTTTCCTGAAAAACGTCATCAACCCGATGCTGGAAGAGAATAAAGACCTGCTGGGTATGACTGCTGAGATCAATGTATAAAAGGCCGGAAAGACGGAAAATAACAAAATATAAAGTATAAAAAAGCTCCCCAGATTGGAACATACAATATCATATATTCCAATCGGGGGAGTTTTTTAGTTGCCAAGCATACGACAAAAAGATCCGGTGGACCTTTTTTAGTTATGTGAGCAACGGAAAAGGTGGTTTAATCGTTTTCTGCCAGCGGATCCCGCTCCGTTGTCTCTCTGCGGATCAGCACCGGTGTGATCATCTTGTGTACCGGTTCGCTGACCGGTGTGTGTGTGCTGTTTTTATGTTCCTCAATCTGCTCCACCAGAAGTTTTACCGCTTCTGTAGCGAGCATATCAATCTGCTGAGCCACGGTGCTGATCGGGAAGATGGCGTTTCGGGAGGCGGGGGAGTCGTCGAAGCCGACGATCAGGTAGTCTTCCGGGAGTTTACCGTATTTTCGTACCAGCAGATTGACCAGGATGCTGGCGTGGGTATCGTTGGAGACGAAAATGCCTTTTTTCCTGCCGGGAGAGTCCGCCTCGATCTCAGAGAGGATCTCTTTCAGATGCTCCTGGGAAGCTGTCTGATCCCTCATCTCATGGAGAAAGATGCGGTGTGGAATCTGCTGTTCCCTGCAAAAATCCTCAAACCCTTCGATTCGACCGTATGCCGGGACATTTTTTGCGGTCGGATTATTGATGTGGAAAAGCACTTCACAGTTGTGACGATAGAGCAGACTGGTCGCCTGGATCGCACCCATGTAGTTATCGGTGTTGATGCTGCTGATGTGAGCATCCTCCCGCTCGATCGCTACGATCGGGATATGCAGGTTGGCAAGTTCCATCGAAGGAATCGCATGGCTTAAAATGATCAGTCCCTCGATCTTGTAGGCGAGAAGTTCCTGAATATACTGCCGCTCGGTGTCAGCGTCCCCGTTACTTAAAAATACAAGGAATTTATACCCAAACGTCTCATAGGTGGAAAGAATCCGGTCAAGCATCTCGGAATAATAGTGAAGAAACAGATTCGGGATGATCACCCCGACGAATTCGGTCTGTCCGCTTGCCAGGATCCGCGCCACTTTATTCTCCTGATAATTCAGCTTTTCCAGTGCGTCTGCGATGATTTTCTGGTTCTTCTCGGTAAGGGAATCCGGGTTATTAAAATACCGGGAAATGGTTGTTTTGGAAAAATTCGTATATTTTGCAATGTCCGCGAAGGTTACATTCTGTTTTCGTGCCATAATCGTTGCCTCATGCATTCTTTTTTATAGGAACAACGAGTCGAATTCGCACAAACCTCCGACGATTGCCGGAAAAGATCTCAGGTATATCGTGCGTGTCAGACCCGTTGTCGTTGAATTGTTGTAACTATTCAGTAGGTAATATTCCGCGAGGTGTTTTGGCATGGATATGCCAAAATCCCGAGACATACGAGCAAAAATGCCATCACCGAAGGTGATTTCAAATGCATTTTTGCTTGTAACTGTGAAGGTACTGAACAGTTACAAATCGTTTCAATTTCTTAATCCAGTATAGCAAAAAATTCTCAAAAAAACAAGAAAAGAGCGAGTAACCGGTAATATCATTCAGAAAATTGGAAATGAAAAAATCCGGGAAAAGATTGACGAAAATCCAGGGGAATGATATGATAAAAGAAAAAGTAACCGGTTACTTTAAGCACCGAAAGAAAGGAAACGATAAGAATGAAAGATCTTGTACATGTAAAAGCTCCGGGAAACTGGATCAACGATCCGAACGGTTTTATCTATTACAAAGGCAAATATCACCTGTTTTTTCAGTATTTTCCGTATGCACCGGAATGGGGAACCATGCACTGGGGACATACGGTCAGTGAGGATCTGGTGCACTGGGAGTATCAGGGAATCGCACTGTTTCCAACCAAAGAATATGATCAGAATGGTGTGTTTTCCGGTACTGCACTGGAAGAAGATGGTAAGCTGAAGATTTATTACAGCGCGGTAAAATATCTGAAACCAAACCCGGAAGATATTCACCGGGTACTGGACGATGCCATTCAGACGAGCCAGGCAATGATCGTATCGGAAGACGGGTTCCATTTTAATAACTGGGATAAAAAGAAGGTGCTGCCGACTGTTCATGACGAAGAGGTCGGAGAGCCGAAGATGAGAGATCCGAAGGTGTGGAAAGACGGAGACAGCTATTATATGATGATGGGAAGTTCGTATCATGATGCCGGAAGAGTTCTCTTTTATACGAGTAAAGACGGAGAAAACTGGACTTACGCAAATCAGTGCCGGCCAGAATCATACGGATGGACGATCGAGTGTCCGGATCTGTTTTCTCAGAATGATCAGTGGATTTTCATCGGCTGTCCGATGCGTCTGACACCGGGGGAGAAGAAATATCCGGACCAGGCTGTGTGGGCGCTGGCGGAATTTGATCCGAAGACCTGTGAACTGAAGCTGCCGGATACCCACAGTTATGTAGATTACGGTCTGGATCTGTATGCACCGCAGACAACACTGGATGCGGAAGGAAGAAGAGTGATGATCTCCTGGATGCGTATGCCGATGGCGGTGACAGACAGCACGGACCGCCCGGCATGGAACGGTATGATGAGCAGTGCCCGTGTGGTGGAAGAAAAAGAGGGACATCTGTATTTCCACATGCATCCACAGGTGGACGCATACCTCAGCGCGGAAACTACAGCCGAAGAGGCAGCAGAGAGTGGAAAAGTCTTCCGGATCCGGACGGATCTTTCTGAGGGAGAAACCTTAAATATTGGCGGGTATGTGATCAGCCGCAGCGAAGGAAAGATCGTTGGCGACCGGTCAGCTGTTCTTGAAGGATGTGACGAAGTGCGAACTGTTGATGCGACTCCGGTGATCGAGGGTGCGGCACAGCTGGATATTCTGGTGAACGATCATCTGATTGAAATCTTTGTCAACGACGGTCAGTATGTGCTCAGCCATGTGGTTTACGGAAAATCTAAAAAGATTTCCGGAAAATATGAAAAAGTTCTGGTGGGAAAATAAGAAAGATGGTATACTTATTAAGGAAATTTATAATTGACTTTAATTTATAAGTAATAATAAGTTTTACTAATAAGAAAAGTGTTGTATAATCATTTTTGTAAAGGAAATGATGATAACCCGTCAGGAGGTAACCAAATGATTAAAGCTGTTGTTGGAGCAAACTGGGGAGATGAAGGAAAAGGTAAGATTACCGATATGCTGGCTAAAGAAGCGGACATTATCGTTCGTTTCCAGGGTGGAGCCAATGCCGGACATACCATCGTAAATGATTACGGCAAGTTCGCACTGCATACCCTGCCGTCAGGTGTATTTTATAATCATACCACAAGCGTGATCGGAAACGGTGTTGCACTGAATGTGCCACTGGTTTTCAAAGAGATCCAGGATATCGTATCCAAAGGGGTACCGACACCGAAGATCCTGATTTCTGACCGTGCACAGATGGTAATGTCTTATCACATTCTGTTTGATCAGTACGAAGAAGAACGTCTGGGTGGCAAATCCTTCGGATCCACAAAATCAGGTATCGCTCCTTTTTATTCTGATAAATTTGCAAAGATCGGTTTCCAGGTCAGCGAGTTGTTTGACGAGGAAGCACTGAAAGAAAAAGCAGCAGGCATCTGCGAGAAAAAGAACGTTATGCTGGAGCATCTGTATCACAAACCGCTTCTGAAACCGGAAGAGATTTTTGAAGAGCTGATGAGCTACAAGAAGATGCTGGAGCCGTATGTATGCGACGTATCTTTGTTCCTGTGGAACGCATTGAAAGAAGGAAAAGAGATCCTGTTAGAGGGTCAGCTGGGATCCTTAAAAGATCCGGATCACGGTATTTACCCAATGGTAACTTCTTCTTCCACACTGGCAGGATACGGTGCAGTAGGAGCAGGTGTACCGCCATATGAGATCAAGAAAATCATCACTGTATGTAAAGCATACTCCAGTGCAGTAGGAGCAGGAGCATTCGTATCCGAGATCTTCGGTGACGAGGCAGATGAGCTGAGACGCAGAGGCGGAGACGGCGGCGAGTTCGGTGCAACAACCGGAAGACCGAGACGTATGGGATGGTTCGATGCAGTGGCTTCCAAATACGGATGCCGTATGCAGGGAACTACCGATGTAGCATTCACCGTACTGGATGTTCTGGGATATCTGGATGAGATTCCGGTATGTGTAGGATACGACATCGACGGCGAAGTAACTACAGACTTCCCGACCACCACACTGCTGGAAAAGGCAAAACCGGTGTATGAAACTCTGCCGGGATGGAAATGCGATATCCGTGGTATCAAGAAATACGAAGATCTGCCGGAAAACTGCAGAAAATACATCGAATTCGTAGAAGAGAAGATTGGTTTCCCGATCACCATGATTTCCAATGGTCCGGGAAGAGATGATATCATCTACAGATAGGAAATAGGATACCAGGATTGCTTCAGTGATACACAATTTCCGTAATCCGAAAAAAATATAGAAAAACGGGGAGCCTGCGTAAGCAGGCTGAGAGGAGACTGGCAGCGTCTCGACCCATAACCTGATTTGGATAATGCCAACGTAGGGATGATTCACAGAGAGAAGCAGGCACACCATCCTTTTGGTGTGTCTGTTTTTGGCTTGCATGTTTTATGAGATGGCAAAAGCGGCGGATCGGGGGCACCACCTTTCGTCGCTATAAAAAAATAATGGTGAATTCATATGTAAAGGAGAAAAATATGAGAACAGCATTAACAATCGCTGGCAGTGATTCCAGCGGAGGCGCCGGCATCCAGGCGGATATCAAGACGATGATGGCCAATGGCGTATATGCCATGAGTGCCATCACGGCTCTGACAGCCCAGAATACAACCGGCGTAACAGCAATTATGGAGGCAACTCCGGAATTTTTAGGAGAGGAACTGGACAATATTTTCACAGATATCTTTCCGGATGCAGTGAAGATCGGAATGGTTTCGTCCTCCGGTCTGATTGTGAAGATTGCAGAAAAACTGAAAGAGTATGATGCAAAAAATATCGTGGTTGATCCGGTTATGGTGGCTACCAGCGGAGCCAGACTGATCAGTGAAGACGCGGTAAACACCTTAAAAGAATATCTGTTTCCGCTTGCACAGATCCTGACACCGAATATCCCGGAGGCAGAAGTGCTTTCCGGTATGACCATCACTTCTGAAGAGCAGATGATGGAGGCAGCTAAAGTGATCGGTGATCAGTACGGATGTGCGGTCCTGTTAAAAGGCGGTCATAAGGTGAATGATGCCAATGACCTGCTTTATCATGAAGGAACCTGCCGATGGTTTTACGGAAAACGGATCGATAACCCGAATACCCATGGAACCGGCTGTACACTTTCCAGCGCGATCGCTTCCAACCTGGCAAAGGGATTTCCTATGGATGTGGCTGTAGAGCGCGCAAAGGCTTATATTTCCGGTGCTCTGGCAGCTATGCTGGATCTCGGCAAGGGCAGCGGTCCGATGAACCACGGGTTCGACATTACCGGAGAATATGTAAAGGAGGCATCTGATCATGAGTGAGAAAAGAACTTCTTTATTTGAAAACGGCTTGATCTGGTTTGGAGCGGGGGTATCGATCGCCGAGATCCTGACCGGAACGTATCTGGCTTCGCTGGGCATGAAAAAGGGATTGGCAGCGATTCTTGTGGGACATCTGATCGGATGCATCCTGTTGTTCCTTGCAGGTGTGATCGGTGGTAAAGTAAGAAAAAGTGCCATGGAAACCGTAAAGATCAGTTTTGGACAAAAAGGCAGCCTGTTTTTTGCCCTTCTGAATGTGATCCAGCTGGTGGGCTGGACCGCGATCATGATCTATGACGGTGCGCTGGCCGCCAATCAGGCCGCCGGTGTGGGCAACTGGGTCTGGTGTCTGGTGATCGGTGCGCTGATCGTTTTATGGATCGTGATCGGTATCACCAACCTTGGAAAGCTGAATACGGTTGCCATGGCAGCATTATTTATCCTTACCCTGATTCTCTGTAAAGTTATTTTCTTCGGAGATTATACAGCAGAGACCGTGGCAGCTGATGGACTGACCTTTGGCGCTGCTGTGGAACTGGCAGTGGCGATGCCGTTATCCTGGCTTCCGCTGATCAGTGATTATACGAGAGAAGCAAAACAGCCGGTAAAGGCAACCGCAGTCAGCGCTATCGTCTACGGTGTGATCAGCTGCTGGATGTACCTGATCGGTATGGGAGCAGCCATCTATACCGGCGAGAGCGATATCGCCCAGATCATGGTAAAAGCAGGTCTTGGTATCGTGGGACTGCTGATCATCATCTTCTCCACCGTTACTACGACCTTCCTGGACGCGTATTCCGCAGGAATCTCCAGTGAGACCCTCAGCCATAAGCTGAACGGAAAATATATCGCCATTGCGGTTACTGTCGTAGGTGCCCTGGCAGCTATCGTATATCCGATGGATAATATTACAAACTTCTTATATCTGATCGGTTCCGTATTCGCCCCGATGATCGCGATCCAGATTGCGGATTTCTTCCTATTAGAAGAAGACCACAGCGAAAAAGAAATCCAGATTTCCAATATGGTACTGTGGGTGATCGGCTTTATCTTGTACCGGATCCTGATGAAAATAGACATCCCGGTAGGCAATACACTGCCGGATATTGCGATCACGGTGGTACTGTGTCTGATCTGGGGAAAAATCAGTAAAAAGAAATAGAAAATAAAAATACAGATATAGTAAAGTGATTGGGATAGCCAGAAAAGTAAGCGGATATCCAGTCGGAAAAGTGTATCTGAAAAACGAAAGGCGTGAGTCATAGAAATAAGACTTACGTCTTTTTTAGACGTATCACATATCATGAATTGGTCTGCAGCATTGAAAAACCAGTCCCCGGCGGAAGCGTTCTCTTTTTCAATACAACCAAACGGGAAAAGGCGCATACCCTTGGAGAGAGGTATACGCCCTTGCGTAAGAAAAATGTGATGTATGTAATCGGAGAAGTAAGACTTCTTCCGCGATTACTGTTTTGGAATTTCCATCGGATACTTATTGTCGAAGCAAGCTTTGCACAGTGGAAGATCGCCCACCATTGACTGAAGATCTTCAATCTTCATATATCCTAAGGAATCAGCTCCGATTAACTGTCGGATCTCTTCCGTTGAATGGGAAGAGGCGATCAACAGCTGATTGGACGGTACATCGGTACCGAAATAACATGGGTACAGGAAAGGCGGTGAGCTGACGCGCACATGCACTTCTTTTGCACCGGCATGTTTCAGAAGGTGAATCAGATTGGCGATCGTGGTTCCACGCACGATGGAGTCATCGACCAGCACAATATTTTTTCCTTTGACAGCGGATTCCAGAACGCTTAATTTCAGACGTACACTGGATTCCCGTTCCTTCTGAGTAGGCTTGATAAAGGTACGGCCTACATAGCTGTTTTTATAGAATGCCAGTCCAAAAGGAATTCCGGATTCAGCTGTGAATCCCTGTGCGGCAGTAATTCCTGAGTCAGGAACACCGACGACCAGGTCAGCATCTGCGGGATAGGCTTTGGCAAGTGCTGCACCGGCACGAAGTCGGGACTCATATACGGAGATGCCGTCCAGTTTGCTGTCCAGACGGGCAAAGTAAATGTATTCAAAAATGCAATGAGCCTGCCGGGACTGACATAAGGTAAGGTTAGAGGTGATACCTTCCCGGGTGATCGTTACGATCTCACCAGGTTTGATATCACGGAGGAACTGTGCACCGATTGCAGTCAGTGCACAACTTTCAGAGGCGATGATATAAGAATCATCTCTCTTACCAAGACAAAGAGGTTTCAGTCCAAGGGGATCACGGACACCGATCAGCTTGCGGGGGCTTGCGATGACCAGACCGTAAGCACCTTTGATCTTTTCGGCGGTCTTCATGATCGCTTCCTCGACCGATTTGGTACGGACTCTTTCTCTGGCAATATAATAAGCAATAACCTCTGAATCAGTTGTTGTATGGAAAATGGCTCCGTTTTGCGCAAGTTCATTGCGAAGCTCTTCGGTATTTACCAGATTGCCGTTATGAGCGAGAGCCAGAGTTCCCTTAATATAATTCAGAACCAGGGGCTGAGCGTTACTCAATGTAGCCGCCCCTGTTGTGGAATAACGGACATGCCCGATACCGAGATTTCCTTTCATATTTGAAAGAACATCTTCTTTAAAAACTTCACTGACAAGTCCCATCCCTCTTTGTACATTCATATTTCCCTTGGGACCGCTGGTGTCAAACACAGCGATTCCGCAGGATTCCTGTCCACGGTGCTGCAGGGAAGAGAGCCCGTAATAGATGGAAGAGGCTGCATCTTCCCCGTGGGGATTATAAATACCGAATACACCGCAGGCTTCTTTAATCCGTTCATCCTGACACATAGATTCCACCTCACTACAGGGAGAACAAAAGCTGATCGTAAGTAGGATAGCTCAGGATAGAATCTGGAATTAAAGCTTCAATATCACTGGCAATGGTACGGATGTCTTCCATTTTTGCCAGTACCTGATCATGGAATGCTTCTGCACATTTCTGGGTATCTTCCAGAGCGAAAGAAGTATCAATCAGGGTTTTCAGTTCTGTTACCTCTGCAGTCAGAGCAGTGTAAGCAGTGGACAGTTTTTCAACCAGTGCTTCTTCCGAAGCAGTATCAGCGGCAGCCATAAAGGATTTCTTTGCTGCTGCGTTTTTGGAAACCTCAGCGGCATAGGTGCTGACAGCCGGCAGAAAATCTTTGGTGATCATCTCTGCAAGAGTACGAGCCTCGATACCGATGGTTTTTACATAGTTTTCCAGTTTGATCTCATAACGGGAAGCCAGTTCTTCTTTTGTAAATACATGATGTTTGGTGAACAGTTCCACGTTTTTATCTGCTAACAGCTGTGGCAGGCAGTCCGGAGTAGACGGCAGATTATATAATCCGCGTTTTTCTGCTTCAGCAACCCACTCATCGGTATAACCGTTGCCGTTGAAGATAACTTTTTTATGTTTGCGGATGGCACGTTTGATCAGTTCATGTACGGCCTGTTCCATATCTTCCGGTTTGGTTCCTTCCAGTTCGGTATAAAACTGAGACAGAGCTTCTGCAACAGCAGTGTTCAGTACCACATTCGGGTTTGCAACAGATGCTGCAGAACCAAGCATACGGAATTCAAATTTATTACCTGTGAAAGCGAATGGTGAAGTACGGTTACGGTCCGTGGTATCTTTCACAAAGTGTGGAAGTACATGAGCACCGATATCCAGCTGTACTTTTTTCTGTTTTCCGAAGAAAGTATCATTTTCGATGGATTCCAGAACTGCAGTCAGTTCATCACCAAGGAAGATAGATACGATAGCCGGCGGAGCTTCGTTACCGCCCAGACGGTGATCGTTGCCGGCGCTGGTTGCAGATACACGCATCAGATCTGCATATTCATCTACGGCCTTGATGACAGCCATCAGAAATACCAAGAACTGGATATTCTGTGCCGGTGTGCTTCCCGGATTTAACAGGTTTACCCCATCGTTGGTTATCAGAGACCAGTTGTTATGTTTACCGCTTCCGTTGATACCCTCGAATGGTTTTTCATGTAACAGGCATACCAGACCATGTTTGTCAGCCACTTTTTTCATGATTTCCATGGTCAGCTGGTTGTGGTCAACGGCTACGTTTGCGGTATCAAAGATCGGAGCCAGCTCATGCTGTGCAGGAGCAACTTCGTTATGTTTTGTTTTTGCCGGGATACCAAGTTTCCACAACTCTACATCCAGATCATGCATATAAGCAGCAACCTTTGGTTTCAGTGAACCAAAGTAATGATCTTCCATTTCCTGTCCTTTTGGAGCAGGTGCACCAAACAGAGTACGTCCGCAGAATACCAGGTCTTTTCTCTTCTTATACAGGTCTTTGTCTACCAGGAAGTATTCCTGTTCCGGCCCGATGGTTGTGGATATGCTGGTAACGGTTTCATTTCCCAGGAGTTTCAGCATCTTTACTGCTTCTGTGTTCAGTGTTTCCATGGAACGGAGCAGTGGGGTTTTCTTATCCAGTGCCTCACCGCTGTAAGAACAGAAAGCCGTCGGAATATATAAAGTACCATCTTTAATGAAAGCCGGTGATGTAGGATCCCATGCTGTATAACCTCTTGCTTCGAAAGTAGCACGAAGTCCGCCTGACGGAAAACTGGATGCATCCGGTTCACCTTTTACCAGTTCTTTTCCGGAAAAGTCCATGATAACTTCGCCGTCACCAACCGGTGTGATGAAACTGTCATGTTTTTCAGCTGTGAAACCGGTCATCGGCTGGAACCAATGGGTGTAGTGAGTGGCACCGTTTTCTACAGCCCATTCTTTCATGGCAACGGCTACAGAATTAGCTACGTCCAACTCCAGATGAGTTCCGTTTTCGATTGTTTTGCGAAGTGCTTTGTACATATCCTTCGGCAGTTTGTTACGCATTACCTTATCGTTAAAAACAAGGCTTCCATATAAAGCAGGAATTTCTTCATGTGTCATGATTTGTTCTCCTTTCTGATTGCCATAGTGTTTTCAGAATGTTTAAAATAAAAAAGACGCCTTGAACCTGTTTCCAAGTTCAAAGCGCCATTGCTTTATGTCCTGTAGTATACACGGATATTCTGGATTGTCAATCCCTGATTTGAAAAAAATCAAAAAAATTTTCCGGATTTGCATGGAAATAGACATTACATTGATGAAGAAAATGGGGTATTATGTTGCAACAGCCGCAGAAGCGTTTCGTGCGTATGGTATTCCGACCCGCTACGTGGAAGGATACTATCTGTCCGGGGATGATATTCACAGCGAAGCAAGTGGGATTAATAAACTGACCGGGGCAGATGCACATGCATGGGTGGAAGTGTATTTTGACGGTGTTGGCTGGCTGTCCCTGGATGTGACACCCGGATATTATTATGATGCGGTGTCCCTGCAGCAGATGATCGGCATGCCGGAGCAGGCGAGTAAAAATGCTGCTCTGGAAGATCCGTCCTTTGAGGCAAATCAGGTTGCTTCTGGTTATTCTTTGCCTTGGGATTCTGGAGATCGGAAGAATCCTGGACTATGAGTGGATGCACAGAAAATTTGCCCGGGCAGATCAACAGAAAAAAGTCCGCATCTATATAGAAGAAATGCAGAAATTGCCGGCTTTTCTCGGAATATCTATGAGCCTTGGATGGAAAACCGGTGAAGTAGATCAGAAAATTCATGAAAAATATCAGAGAGTAGAGGCAGGTGCATATCTTCGCGTATGTGAGATTCTGGAAAAATCTATCTATGGACAGCAGAATCTGGAGCCTTATGAGATGCGGACAGTCTCTGCATTTATGAAAAAACTGGAAGTAATCGGAGATAATACACTCAACCGGAGAGAGAGAATAGAACTTCGATATGGTTATGTTGTACGGATAATGGAAAAAATCCGTCGAAAAACAGGGCAAAAAGGAAAAACAAAAAAAAACAGCAGAAAAGAATTGACAAAATAAAAGGAAAGGGACATAATATTAGCATTAAAAAGCACTGACAAAGGCGTCAGAGATCCGAAAGGGTTTCTGACGCCTTTTTGCGTAAGCAACGAGCCAAAGTATGTGGCTGCATGAGGCCTTGGCGACTGTTGCGACAACCTGAGAAATTCGGAAAACGTATTTCTCATAGTTTTTCAAACGAGGAGGAAAATGTGATGGCAGTAAAATATGTGTTTGTGACAGGTGGCGTAGTATCCGGTCTTGGAAAGGGAATTACGGCAGCTTCGCTTGGGAGACTTCTGAAAGCCAGAGGCTATAAAGTGACTATGCAGAAGTTTGACCCATATATCAATGTGGATCCGGGTACGATGAATCCTATTCAGCATGGGGAAGTGTTCGTTACGGATGACGGTACCGAGACGGATCTGGATCTGGGACACTATGAACGATTCATTGATGAGAGCCTGGATAAAAATTCCAATGTGACAACTGGAAAAATCTACTGGTCCGTTCTGCAAAAAGAACGTCACGGAGATTATGGCGGAGGAACCGTACAGGTAATCCCGCATATAACTAATGAAATCAAAGATCGTTTTTATAAACCAAAGTCAGAGGATGAAAACCGCATTGCGATCATCGAGGTGGGTGGTACGGTAGGTGATATCGAGAGCCAGCCGTTTTTGGAGACCATCCGTCAGTTCCAGCATGAGATTGGTCATGAGAATGCGGTTTTGATCCATGTGACTCTGATTCCGTATCTGAAAGCATCCGGGGAGATGAAGACAAAACCAACGCAGCAGAGTGTCAAGGAACTGCAGGGAATGGGACTGTGGCCGGATGTACTGGTATGCCGAAGCGAATATGAGATCTCCGAGGAGATGAAAGCCAAGATCGCACTGTTCTGTAATGTGCCGGTCAATCATGTACTGCAGAACCTCGATGTGGAGTATCTGTATGAAGCACCGCTTGCCATGGAGAAAGAACATCTGGCACAGGTGGTATGTGAATCTCTGCAGCTTCCCTGCCCGGAACCGGATCTGAGTGACTGGAAAGAGATGGTAGACAGCCTGAGAAATCCGATCCATGAAGTGGAGATTGCCATGGTCGGAAAATACATTCAGCTGCATGATGCATATCTGAGTGTGGTAGAAGCACTGAAACACGGTGGAATCGCAGCACATGCGAATGTAAAGATTCGCTGGGTAGACTCTGAAGAAATCACACCGGAAAATGTAGCAGAGAAGTTAAAAGGAGTGGATGGTATTCTGGTACCTGGCGGTTTCGGAACCCGTGGTACGGAAGGAAAGATCGAAGCGATCCGCTATGCAAGAGAAGAAAAGATCCCGTTCCTTGGCATCTGCCTTGGTATGCAGATGGCAATTGTAGAATTTGCCAGAGATGTGATCGGCTATAAAGATGCCAACAGCATCGAGTTGGATCCGGAAACCACACATCCGGTCATTGCGCTGATGCCGGAACAAAACGGTGTGGAAGATCTGGGCGGAACCCTTCGCCTCGGTGCCTATCCATGTATCCTGAAAGAAGGAAGCAAGGCAAGAGAATTATACGGAACAGAAGAAATCAGCGAAAGACATCGTCATCGCTATGAAGTTAATAACGATTATCGACAGGAACTGGAAGAAAACGGAATGGTACTTTCCGGACTGTCACCGGACAAACGCATCGTAGAGATGCTTGAGATTCCCGGTCATCCGTTCTTCGTGGGAACTCAGGGACATCCGGAACTGAAATCCAGACCAAACCGCGCACATCCGCTGTTCCGCGGACTGATCCAGGCGGCAGTAGCGTATCACCAGTGAGAGGAGAAAATGTGATGAAAGAAAATCAAGGTTTATATCGACAGCAATTTGAGCATGATAACTGTGGTATCGGAGCGGTTATCAACAGCAAAGGTATCAAAAGCCACACTACTGTAGAGAATGCTCTGAAAATCGTAGAAAATCTGGAACATCGTGCAGGAAAAGATGCAGAAGGAAAAACCGGAGACGGTGTAGGTATCCTCCTGCAGATCTCCCATAAGTTTTTCAAAAAAGAATGTGAAAAACTGGGAATCGAGATCGGAGAGGAGAGAGAATATGGTATCGCCCAGCTCTTCTTCCCGCAGGATGAACTGAAGTGCAACCAGGCAAAGAAGATGTTTGAGATCATCGTGGAAAAAGAAGGCCTGGAACTGCTTGGTTATCGTGAAGTTCCGGTTTATCCGGATGTTCTCGGTCATAAAGCGAGAGTCTGTATGCCGCACATCGTGCAGGCGTTCATCAAAAAACCTGCCCGTGTGGAAAAAGGACTGGAATTTGACCGGAAACTGTACATCGCCCGCCGCGTCTTTGAACAGAGTAATGAAAATACGTATGTAGTATCCATGTCCAGCCGTACGATTGTATACAAAGGTATGTTTCTGGTAGGACAGTTGCGCACCTTCTTCGGCGATCTGCAGGATAAAGATTATGAATCAGCCATCGCCATGGTACACTCCCGTTTCAGTACCAACACGAATCCAAGCTGGGAGAGAGCGCACCCGAACCGCTTTATCGTACACAACGGTGAGATCAACACTATTCGCGGTAATGCCGACAAGATGCTGGCACGTGAGGAAACAATGGAATCCTCCCATCTGAAAAATCAGCTGCATAAGATCCTGCCGGTTGTAGATACCAGAGGATCTGATTCTGCCATGCTTGACAATACACTGGAATTTCTGGTCATGAGTGGTATGCCGCTTCCACTGGCAGTTATGATCACCATTCCGGAACCATGGACGAACAATAAAACACTGGATCAGGATGAGAGAGATTTCTATCAATATTATGCAACTATGATGGAGCCGTGGGACGGTCCTGCCTCCATTGTATTTTCTGACGGTGATCTGGTCGGTGCGGTTCTTGACCGTAACGGTCTGCGTCCATCCCGTTATTATGTATTAAAGAGCGGGGATGTGATCCTGGCTTCCGAGGTCGGCGTTTTGGAAGTACCGGAAGAAGAAATCGTGTTAAAAGAGCGTCTGCACCCTGGAAAGATGCTGCTAGTCGATACTGTAAAAGGAAAAATCTATCAGGATGAAGAACTGAAAGAAATCTATGCGACCAAACAGCCGTACGGTGAATGGCTCGACAGCAATCTGGTAGAATTGAAAGAACTGAAGATCCCGAACAAACATGTGGAAGAATACGGTAAAGAGCAGAGAAAACAGCTGCAGAAAGCATTCGGCTATACCTATGAAGAATATAAGAATTCTATCCGTACCATGGCATTGAACGGCGGAGAGTCAATTGCAGCCATGGGTGTGGATACACCACTGGCAGTACTTTCTGAAAAACAGAGACCGTTATTTGATTACTTCAAACAGTTATTTGCCCAGGTAACCAACCCGCCGATCGATGCGATACGTGAGGAGATCGTCACCAGCACCACGATCTATGTAGGTAAAAAGGGTAATCTGCTGGAGGAAAAACCGGAAAACTGCCAGGTATTAAAGATCAACAATCCGATCCTGACCAATACGGATATGCTGAAGATCAAACAGATGCACAAACCGGGATTCAAGGTAGCAGTTGTTCCGATTACCTATTATAAGAGTACGAAACTGGAACGCGCGATCGACCGTCTGTTTGTGGAAGTGGATAAAGCATACAAAGACGGTGCAAATATCCTGGTTCTTTCCGACCGAGGTGTGGATGAAAACCATGTGCCGATTCCGTCCCTGTTAGCGGTATCTGCCGTACATCAGCATCTGGTCAATACAAAGAAACAGACATCTCTGGCCCTGATCCTGGAGTCCGGGGAACCGAGAGAAGTCCATCATTTTGCAACACTGTTAGGTTATGGTGCCTGTGCAGTCAACCCATATCTGGTCCAGGACAGTATCCGGGAACTGATCGAAGAAGGACTGCTTGACAAAGATTATTATGCCGCAGTGGATGATTACAATGCAGCAATCCTGCATGGTATCGTAAAGATTGCTTCCAAGATGGGTATTTCCACTATTCAGTCTTACCAGGGTGCGAAGATTTTTGAAGCCATCGGTATCTCTCAGAAAGTTATCGACAAATATTTCTCCGGAACCGTCAGTCGCGTGGGTGGTATCACTATGGAAGATATCGCAAAACAGGTGGATGAGAAACATTCCCAGGCATTTGACCCGCTGGGACTGGCCAGTGATCTGACACTGGACAGCCTTGGAAAACATAAAAGAAGAAGCGGTGGAGAAGAACACCGTTACAATCCACAGACCATTCATATGCTGCAGCAGTCCACCTGGACCGGAAGCTATGATATGTTCAAACAGTATACTGCAATGGTAGACGAAGAACAGAGCGGCTATCTGAGAAGTCTGATGGACTTTAATTATCCGGAAAATGGTGTGCCGATCGACGAAGTAGAAAGCGTGGATGAGATCGTAAAACGATTCAAAACCGGTGCCATGTCCTATGGTTCTATTTCTCAGGAAGCCCATGAGACACTGGCAATCGCCATGAATCATCTCCATGGAAAATCCAATACCGGTGAAGGCGGTGAAAGTGATGACAGACTGGATTCCGCAGGAAGTGACAATGACAGATGTTCTGCCATCAAACAGGTGGCATCCGGACGTTTCGGTGTTACCAGCCGCTATCTGGTAAGCGCAAAAGAGATCCAGATCAAGATGGCACAGGGTGCAAAACCGGGGGAAGGCGGACATCTTCCGGCGAAAAAAGTATATCCGTGGATTGCAAAGACCAGACATTCCACACCGGGTGTGAGTCTGATCTCCCCGCCACCGCATCATGATATTTATTCGATTGAAGACCTGGCACAGCTGATCTACGACCTGAAAAACGCAAATAAATACGCAGGAATCTCCGTAAAACTGGTTTCAGAAGCAGGTGTTGGCACGGTTGCGGCAGGTGTTGCCAAAGCCGGTGCACAGGTTATCCTGATCTCCGGATACGACGGAGGTACCGGAGCCGCTCCGGAAAGTTCTATCCACAACGCAGGTCTTCCATGGGAGATGGGACTTGCAGAGACCCATCAGACTCTGTTACAGAATGGTCTGAGAAACCGTGTCCGGATCGAGACAGACGGTAAGCTGATGAGCGGCCGTGATGTGGCTATCGCAGCACTGCTCGGTGCGGAAGAGTTCGGTTTTGCAACCGCTCCACTGGTAACCATGGGCTGCGTGATGATGAGAGTCTGCAACCTGGATACCTGCCCGGTAGGTGTGGCTACCCAGAATCCGGAACTGAGAAAACGCTTCAAAGGAAAACCGGAATACGTAGAGAACTTCATGTGCTTTATCGCTCAGGAGCTGCGGGAATATATGGCAAAACTGGGTGTTCGAACGATCGATGAGATGGTAGGAAGAAGTGACCTTCTGAAAGTAAAAGAAGATGCAAAAACACCGATGGCAGCAAAGATGGATCTGTCACAGATCCTGTACAACCCATATGTGGGAGAAAAAGAGAGTGTGACCTTCTCTCCGGAAAAAGTATATGATTTCCAGCTGGAGAAGACTCTGGATGAGAAAGTGCTGTTAAAGAAACTGGAGAAAGCCGTAGAAAAAGGAACGAAAGCTTCTCTGGATCTGAAAGTCGGCAACACCGACCGTTCCTTCGGTACGATCCTCGGAGCAGAGATCACCCGTCAGCACAAAGACGGACTGCCGGAAGATACTATTACCATCAACTGTACCGGTGCCGGCGGACAGAGCTTCGGGGCATTTATCCCGAAAGGACTGACACTGCGCCTGTGCGGTGATACCAACGATTATTATGGAAAAGGACTTTCCGGTGGAAAACTGGTTGTCTTCCCGCCGAAGAACAGAGGATACAAAGCAGAAGAGAATATCATCGCCGGTAACGTAGCCCTGTATGGAGCCACCAGCGGTAAAGTATTTATCAATGGTGTGGCAGGTGAACGTTTCGCAGTCCGTAACTCCGGTGCCTACGCAGTTGTAGAAGGTGTGGGAGAACACGGATGTGAATATATGACCGGTGGTCGCGTGGTCGTTCTCGGTAAGACCGGAAAGAACTTTGCAGCAGGTATGAGCGGCGGTATCGCTTATGTACTCGACGAGAACAGCCATCTGTACCGGAACCTGAACAAAGATATGATCTCCATTGAAAAAGTGGAAAATAAATACGATATCAAAGAACTGAAAGAACTGATCGAGGAACATGTGGAAGCAACAGGATCCGAGAGAGGTGCGCTGATTCTGGAACATTTCCAGGAGTATCTGCCAAAATTCAAAAAGATCATCCCGAACGATTATAAGAAGATGATCGCTCTTTCTGCAAAACTGGAAGAGAAAGGTATGAGCACAGAGCAGGCACAGATGGAAGCCTTCTATGAAAGTTTCCAGACCAAATCGGAGGAGTAAGAAAAATGGGAAAAGCGACAGGATTTTTGGAATATGAAAGAAAAAACGCAGCAGTAGAGGAACCTTTGAAACGAATCCGTCATTTTAACGAATTCCGTACTCCGCTGCCTTTAGAAGAACAGCAGAAACAGGGAGCACGCTGTATGGAGTGTGGTGTTCCTTTCTGCCAGAACGGAGCCATGTTAGCCGGCATGGCTTCGGGCTGTCCGTTGCATAATCTGGTACCGGAAACCAATGATCTGGTGTACAGCGGCAACTGGAAACAGGCCTATGAAAGACTTACAAAAACACACAGTTTCCCGGAGTTTACCAGCCGTGTCTGCCCTGCACTCTGCGAGGCGGCATGTACCTGTAATCTGAACGGAAAACCGGTATCCACAAAGGAAAATGAGCGTGCCATCATCGAACATGCTTACGAGATGGGCTGGGTACAGCCACAGACCCCGAAGATCCGTACCGGAAAGAAAGTGGCGGTAGTAGGAAGTGGTCCTTCCGGACTGGCAGCAGCGCAGCAGTTAAACCGCAGAGGACACAGTGTGACCGTTTTCGAACGCCATGACCGGATCGGTGGACTGCTCCGTTATGGTATCCCTAACATGAAGCTGGATAAAAAGATTCTGGATCGCAGAATCGAGCTGATGAAAGCCGAAGGCGTGGAATTTAAGACCGGTGTGGATGTGGGAAAAGATATCACGGCAGAAGAACTGAAAAGACAGTTTGACCGTGTGATCCTGGCATGCGGAGCTTCCAACCCCAGGGATATCAATGTACCGGGAAGAGAGAGCGGCAATATTTATTTTGCAGTGGAATATCTTTCTTCTGTGACCAAGAGCCTGCTGGATTCAGGATTTGCAGATGGAAAGGCAATCTCTGCAAAAGGAAAACACGTGTTAGTCATCGGCGGTGGCGATACTGGTAACGACTGTGTGGGAATCGCTGTCCGCCAGGGAGCAAAATCCGTCACACAGCTGGAGATGATGCCAAAACCGTCCGTGGAGCGACTGCCATCCAACCCGTGGCCGGAGTGGCCGAAGGTATTGAAAACTGATTACGGTCAGGAAGAAGCTATCGCAGTTTTCGGTCAGGATCCGCGAATCTATAAAACAACGGTAAAAGAATTCCAGAAAGACAAAAACGGAAATGTGAAAAAAGCAGTGATCGTCAGCCTGGAGCCTAAAAAAGATGAAAAGAGCGGACGTATGATGATGGTTCCCGTTGAGGGAAGTGAGAAAGTTATAGATGCGCAGCTGGTATTGATCGCAGCCGGTTTTCTGGGAAGCCAGAAATACGTCACCGATGCCTTCAAAATCGATCTGAACCCGAGAACCAATGTTCTGACAAAACCGGACGAATACGAAACCAGCGTTCCGGGTGTTTTCACAGCCGGCGATATGCACCGCGGTCAGTCCCTGGTAGTCTGGGCAATTCGGGAAGGAAGAGAGGCAGCAAGAGCAGTGGATAAGTCTTTGATGGGTTATACAAACCTCTAAGCAGCTTGCTACGGAGCAAGCCGTAGGCATATACCGATAAAATTTCGACAGAAGTATTGACAAGAGAAAGTCCGATTGCTATAATACGGAACATAAAAGGCAAGGGCGTCTTATCCGGAGGGGAACTCTGGATAAGGTCGCCCTTTTTGGTTTGTAAAAAATCATCCTGAGGAGCGGCAAGAAGCCAAAAGCCTGAGAAACGGTAACAAAGTCGTAAGAAAAAGGAGAACAACATATATGGAGAATTATAGTAAATCGGAGATTCTGCAAATGGTGGAAGAAGAGGACGTCGAATTCATCCGCCTGCAGTTTACAGATATGTTTGGAGTATTAAAAAATGTGGCAATCCCGAGCAGCAGACTGATCAAAGCTATGGAAAACCGTTGTACCATCGATACCGCATCCCTGGATGGATTTACCGGTGGGGAAGAATGTGATCTGTATCTGAAACCGGATCTGAGCACGTTTTCCATTCTGCCATGGAGACCCCAGCAGGGGAAGGTTGCTCGTTTTCTCTGTGATGTGTGCAGAGAAGATGGCACAGAGATTGAGGAAAGTCCGAGATCTATTTTAAAAAGAGTAGTAAAAAAGGCACAGGAAAAAGGGTACACACTGAAGGTCAATCCGGAGTGCGAATTCTTCCTGTTTCATACCGACGACAATGGAATGCCAACCACGCTGACGCATGAAAAGGCCGGTTATCTGGATACTTCCCCTATTGATCTGGGAGAAAATACGAGAAGAGATATCATTCTTACATTAGAAGAGATGGGATATGAGATCGATTCCTCCCATCATGAGATTTCTCCGGCACAGCATGAAATTGATTTTACTTATGAAAATGCGATGGCCACTGCAGATAAGATCATGACTTTTAAGATGGCAGTCCGTACAATTGCAAAACGTTACGGTCTCCATGCAACTTTTATGCCGAAACCACGGGCAGAAGTTAATGGTTCCGGCATGCATCTGAATATGCAGCTGTTGAAGGACGGAAAGAATATATTCAAAGGTGCGGATGGAGCGTTAAGTGCAGAAGGTGAAGCATTTCTTGCGGGTATCCTGTATCATATCCAGGGTATGACTGCGGTAATGAATCCACTGGTGAATTCTTATAAACGGCTGGTTCCCGGATTCGAGGCGCCTTCAGAAGTGACCTGGTCGAGAACACAGAGAAATGCACTGGTACATGTGAGAAAAGAACGTGGCGGAGAAGTGAATCTGGAACTTCGCAGTCCGGATTCCGCATCCAATCCGTATCTGGTATTTGCCCTGTGTCTGGCAGCAGGTATGGAGGGGATTGAAAAAGAGATGCGGGTTCCGGAAGAACTTACCCAGGATATCCGGAAAATGAATGAAGAAGAGAAAAACCTTCTTGGAATCCAGATGTTACCGGAAAATCTTGGGGAGGCCATCAAAGCCATGGGACAGGATACTCTTGTTTCAAAGGTTCTGGGAGAAATATACCGGAAAGGATATATGAAAGCCAAACGAAAAGAATGGAAAGAGTATCTGGAACAGGTGTCCGAATGGGAACTGAACCGGTATCTTTATCGTGTATAGATAAGGGAGGCAGCTGATGAGTGTGGTGGTAATCGTCTTACCAAAGCTGGAAGACGCAAAGAAAATCCGTAAGATCCTGATGGGACATGGATTTCCTCAGGTATTTGCTTACGCTACCGCTTCCGCTGCTCTTTCGGAGATCAGGGAACATGAGTCGGGAATGGTGATCAGCGGGTATCATCTGAAAGATATGTATTATACGGAACTCGCCGACAGCCTTCCCCCTCACTTCGAACTGGTACTTCTTGGATCTGCCAGTACTGTCAGTGCGGCAGACACCGGAATCTTATCTCTTACCACACCGTTAAAGGTGTACGATCTGGTGAATACCGCGGAGATGGTACTGCACCAGATGGAACGGATGGCAAAGAAAGCCAGAAAGCCGAAACGGCGCAGTGAACGGGAAGAAAATTATATCAAAAATGCGAAAGCACTTCTGATGGAACGTAACCATCTGACGGAAGAGGAGGCCCATCGGTATATTCAGAAAAGCAGTATGGATAATGGAACTAATATGGTAGAGACAGCACAGATGATCCTGACCTTACTGTTTGAAGAAGGCTGACGGAAATTGCATGAAAAGGAGAATGTGATATGGAATTCATTACAGGATTAAAACAACAGGAAGAAGCAGAATTAGAAGATCTGCTCAAAGCAGAAGAAGGAACAGCGATCATCCTGGAAGGTGCGGTACACAGTGTCCGCGATATGGGTGAGATCGCATTTGTAATTTTGAGAAAAAGAGAAGGTCTGATCCAGACTGTATGGGAAGAAGGAAAGACAGATATGCAGCTTTCTGAGATCAGAGAGGGAGATTACATCCGTGTGACCGGTCAGGTCAAAGACGAAGAACGGGCTCCCCATGGGAAAGAAGTACGGCTGTCCACTATCTGTCACCTCTCTCACGTATCCTGTCCATTGCCACTTCCCATTGACAAATGGAAATTAAACACTTCTCTGGAAGCAAAATTAGACCGTCGATCTCTTTCTTTGAGAAATATCAGAGAACGGGCAAGATTCCGTATTCAGGAAGGAATCGTTCGAGGCTTCCGTGATTTCCTCTACGAGCAGGGATTTACCGAGATCCACACACCAAAGATCGGTGCGAAGAGTGCTGAGGGTGGCGCAAACATGTTCCGGCTTTCTTATTTTCACCGTCCGGCGGTTCTGCAGCAGAGTCCGCAGTTATATAAACAGATGATGGTCGGTGTCTTCGACCGTGTCTTTGAAACCGGTCCGGTGTTCCGCGCAGAAAAACATAACACTAGAAGACATCTGAACGAATACACCAGCCTGGACTTTGAGATGGGATATATCCACAGTTTTCTTGATATCTGTGCGATGGAAACCGGCTTCCTGCAGTATACGATGAACCTGTTGGAAAAGGAGTACAGCAAAGAGTTGAAACTTCTGGACATCACACTGCCGGATGTGGGAAAAATCCCGTATGTCCGCTTTGATGAAGCGAAACGTCTGGTTTCCGAAAAATACAACAGAAAGATCAGAAACCCCTTCGACCTGGAACCGGAAGAAGAGGAACTGATCGGAAAATATTTCAAAGAAGAATACGATGCGGATTTCGTATTTGTCACACACTATCCGAGTAAAAAACGTCCGTTCTATGCGATGGATGATCCGGAAGATACCCGTTATACCTTAAGTTTTGACCTTCTGTATCATGGCCTTGAGATCACTACCGGTGGACAGCGTATTCACGACCTGTCGATGCTGGAAGAAAAGATCGAGGCAAAAGGCATGACAGAGGAAGGACTGGAACAGTATCTGGATGCGTTCCGCTTCGGTATGCCGCCGCACGGTGGACTTGGTATCGGTCTGGAGCGACTGACCATGCAGTTACTGGGAGAAGATAATGTAAGAGAAGCCTGCTTGTTCCCGAGAGATATGAGCAGACTGGAGCCGTAGGACGGCAGAAAGGAGTCAGGGAATGAGCGAGAGAAAAATAGATGAAGCAACCATGGATAACGTAGAGATCCTGGCAAAACTGGCACTGACGCCACAAGAGAGACAAAAAGCCATGGACGAGATGGAAAAAATCCTGACCTATGTGGAAAAGTTAAATGAACTGGATACCGATCAGGCAGAGCCACTGGTGCACATTTTACCGGATGTGAACGTCTTCCGGGAAGATGAAGTGACCAACGGGGATGGCAGAAAAGATTCTCTGGCAAATGCTCCGAAGGCAAAAGAAGATCAGTATATCGTACCGAAGACCGTATAGCAGGAGGAAGAAGCAATGGAAGAAATCTTACAGATGTCTGCGCTGGAACTGTCAAAACAGATCCGGCACGGCTCCGTCAGTGTAAAAGAAGCAGTGGAAGCCTGCAAAAAACAGATACAAAAGTCAGAGTCCCAGGTACATGCATATGTTTCCATGGATGAAAAGATTCTGGCTCATCGGATCAAAGAAGTAGAAGAAGGAATCAAAAGCGGCAGATACACCGGTCCGCTGGCAGGTGTACCGGTCGCCGTGAAAGATAATATCTGTACCAGAGGACAGAAAACCACCTGTTCTTCAAAAATGCTTGAAAACTTTGTGCCGACCTATGATGCACAGGCAGTGAAGCAGTTAGAAGATGCCGGAATGGTTATCCTCGGAAAAACCAATATGGATGAATTCGCCATGGGAAGTACGACAGAGACTTCCGCATTCGGCGTTACCAGAAATCCTTGGAATCCGGAGCATGTACCGGGTGGATCTTCCGGCGGTTCCTGCGCGGCTGTGGCAGCGGGAGAAGCGGTGATGGCACTCGGTTCCGATACCGGTGGTTCCATCCGTCAGCCGGCAGCCTACTGTGGTGTGACCGGGCTGAAACCGACTTACGGAAGAGTATCCCGTTATGGACTGATCGCTTATGCATCCTCTCTGGATCAGATCGGACCGATCGGTAAAAATGTAAAAGACTGTGCAGCCCTTTTTGAGATCATCGCAGGACATGACAGCAAAGACAGCACCAGTGCCGATGTCCCGGTGGAATCTTATGATAGTCTGGTATCCGGCGGATTAAGCGGTATGCGCATCGGTATTCCGAAAGAATATCTGGCAGAAGGCTGCGACGAAGAGGTGAAAAAGGCACTGGCAGATGCCGTTCATACTTTAAGCAAAAACGGAGCTGTAGTAGAATTCTTCTCCCTGGGAATGGTAGATTATGTAATTCCGGCATATTATATCATTGCCTGTGCGGAAGCAAGTTCAAACCTGGAGCGTTTCGACGGTGTAAAATACGGCTACCGTACACCGGATGCGACAGAGCTGCATGAGATGTACAAAAAGAGCCGTGCGGAAGGCTTTGGTGAGGAAGTAAAACGAAGAATCCTTCTGGGATCTTTCGTACTGAGCGCCGGTTACTATGATGCCTATTATATGAAAGCACTGCGTGCCAAAGGGCTGATTAAGAAAGAATTCGACAAAGCATTCCAGAAATATGATTGCATCCTGGCTCCGGCTTCTCCGACCACTGCCCCGAAGATCGGCACCAGTTTAAGTGATCCGCTGCAGATGTACCTGAGCGATATCTACACCGTGGCCGTGAACCTGGCTGGTCTTCCGGCCGTCAGCCTTCCGTGCGGTATGGACAGCAAGGGACTGCCGATCGGTATGCAGCTGATCGGTGACTGCTTCCAGGAAAAGAAGATACTCCGGGCAGCAGCCGCTTACGAACAGCTGCGGGGAGAATTTCCAAAAGCCTGGGCAAAGGAGGGAAAATAAATGGCAAAACAGTATGAAACCGTGATCGGTCTGGAAGTTCACGTAGAACTTGCCACGGCAACGAAAATCTTTTGCGGATGCTCCACAAAGTTTGGTGCAGCACCGAATACCCATACCTGCCCGGTTTGTACCGGTATGCCAGGCTCCCTCCCGGTATTAAATAAAAAAGTAGTGGAATATGCACTTGCCCTTGGAATGGCAGCAAACTGTGAGATCAACCGGTACTGCCGGTTCGACCGGAAAAACTATTTCTACCCGGATAACCCGCAAAACTATCAGATTTCCCAGTTATATCTGCCGATCTGTCACGATGGACATCTGGAGATCACAACAGAAAACGGCAAAAAAACCATTCGGATACACGAGATGCATATGGAAGAGGATGCCGGAAAGCTGATCCATGATGAATGGGAAGACTGCTCTCTGGTTGATTATAATCGAAGCGGTGTCCCGCTGATCGAGATCGTATCCGAGCCGGATATGCGTACCACAGAAGAAGTTATCGCCTATCTGGAAAAACTGCGTATGATCTGTCAGTATCTTGGTATTTCCGACTGTAAACTGCAGGAAGGCTCCATGCGTGCCGACGTCAATCTCTCCGTAAGAGAGGTGGGAAGCGACCGTATGGGAACGCGTACCGAGATGAAGAACCTGAACTCTTTCAAAGCGATCACCCATGCGATCGAGGGTGAGAGAGAACGTCAGATCGAACTGCTGGAAGAAGGAAAAGAAGTCATTCAGGAAACCCGCCGCTGGGACGACAACAAAGAATCTTCCCATGCGATGCGTTCCAAGGAAGATGCAAAAGACTACCGTTACTTCCCGGACCCGGATCTGCAGCCGATGCAGATTCCTACCGAATGGATGGAACAGATCCGAAGCCGCCAGCCGGAATTCCAGGAAGAGCGCGCAGCCAGATATGAAGAACAGTACGGTCTTCCGGCATATGACGCTTCTATTCTGACACAGACGAAACATATGGCAGATATGTTTGAACAGACCGCCGATCTGTGCGACAACCCGAAAAAGACAGCCAACTGGCTGATGGGAGAGGGGCTGCGGCTGCTGAAAGAAAAAGGAATGGAAGCCGAAGATATGGACTTTACCCCGAAACACCTGGCAGACCTGATCCAGGCGGTCGAAGGAGGAAAAATCAATCAGGCAAATGCGAAAAAAGTATTTGCAAAGATCCTGGAAGACGATGTGGAGCCACTGGCATACATGGAAAAAGAAGGACTCCTGATGGTATCTGACAGCGGCGCCATCGAAGGAGCAGTTGATCAGGTACTTGCGGAGAATCCGAAGACCGTGGAAGAATTCCACAGTGGAAAAGAAAAAGTCCTTGGTTTCCTGGTTGGTCAGGTCATGAAAAAGATGCGTGGCAAAGCAGACCCGGGAATGGTCAACGAACTGCTTCGGAAAAAATTATAAAAATGTGAAAAAGCGTAAGGAAAGGAACAACAATCATGCCAAAGTTAAATGAAAATTATCTGCAGTTAAAAGACAGCTATCTTTTCTCAGAGATTGCACACCGTACCGCTGCTTACAGCGAAAAACATCCGGACAAACCGGTGATCCGACTGGGAATCGGTGATGTTACCCGTCCGCTGTGCGAATGTGCCATCAAAGCGCTTCATGAGAGCGTAGACGAGATGGGACAGTCTGCTACTTTCAAAGGCTACGGTCCGGAACAAGGATATGCAAAAACAAGAGATGCCATCGCAGCTTATTATAAAAGAAACGGCGTGGAAGTGGATGCAGATGCGATCTTTATTTCTGACGGAGCCAAAAGTGATACAGGAAACATCACCGAGCTTTTCGGTCACGACAATGTGATCCTGATTCCGGATCCGGTCTACCCGGTATATGTGGATTCCAATACCATGTGCGGAAATAAAGTAACGTATATCAGCGGTAATGCAGACAACGATTTCCTTCCGATGCCGGACCACAGCCAGCATGTAGATGTTATCTACATCTGCTCTCCGAACAACCCCACCGGAGCATGCTATAACAAAGAACAGCTGAAAGAATGGGTAGACTACGCACTGGAAAACGAAGCCGTAATCCTGTACGATTCCGCATATGAAGCTTTTATTTCCGATCCGGAACTGCCAAGAAGCATCTATACTATTGAAGGAGCCAGAAAATGCGCCATCGAGTTCTGCTCCCTGTCCAAAACCGCCGGTTTCACCGGAACCCGCTGCGGCTACACTGTAGTTCCGAAAGAACTGGTATTTACCTCCTCCGATGGAAGAGAAATGTCCCTGAACGCCATGTGGAACCGCCGTCAGAGCACCAAATACAACGGAACCTCCTACATCGTACAGAACGCGGCAGCAGCCATCTTCTCAGAAGAAGGAATCAAAGAATGCCAGGAAAACCTGAACTACTACAAAAAGAATGCCAAAGTCATCGCAGACACCCTGACAGAACTTCAGATCCCGTTCTACGGTGGTATCCACTCCCCATACATCTGGTTCGAGTGCCCGAACGGCATGGACTCCTGGACCTGCTTCGACTACTTACTTGAAAACATCCAGGTGGTAGGAACCCCGGGTGCCGGATTCGGCGAAAACGGCAAAAACTACTTCCGCCTGACCTCCTTCGGAACCTACGAATCCACTGTAGAAGCCATGAACCGCTTCAAAAAACTCTTCGCGAAATAAACCAACCTAATGCGCAGAGGGGTGGAAGAGGAAAAGCAGAAACAGACTCCTGCAATAAAAACTATCAGAAAGTTTGTTTCTAAGGGAAATTGTAGAAGGATGGGATCGTTTGTTATGTATCAATCAATTAGTAGTTGTAAAAAAAGAAAATAAAAACATAGAAAATATAAAAATAATCTAAGCCTTATCACCTGAGATTAAAAAAAGTACAGCATTCTACACTTACAATCACCTTGAAGGAACATACAACCGTAGCATCCAGTCTCAGCCAAAACCCAGCAGAGGAAGACGGAACGGGCAGGGAAAGCGAAGGGACACTTTGTGGGCGCTTAGAGCAAGCTTTGAGATCCAGCATTTACGCAGACTTTCGCGAGGGTCAGTCGACCCTCGTGAACATAGTCGGAGTTAATGCTTAGCTTAAAGTTGCTCTGCCCACGTCCCTCGCTTCCCCTGCCCGTTCCGTCTTCCTCTGCGTCCGCCTTGCCTGCGTCCGTCTTGTATACAACTTTGCTCTTCATCCGTTTGCACAATACCCATTTACACCATCACGTTACCATGCTATAATTAACCGAAAAACATAAAAATTAAAACCAACATGAAAGGGGAAACAAACATGTCAGGAACAATCTGGGCCTTAGTCCCGCCCATCGTGGCGATCGCCCTGGCCTTATGGACCAAAGAAGTCTATTTGTCACTACTCATCGGAATTCTGTCGGGAGCGCTGCTCTTTACAAAATTCCACATCCTCACCGCCACCCAGACCATGATAGAAGTCATGAACTGGAAAATCGGCGACAACGTGAATATTCTGCTCTTCCTGGTATTCCTGGGAATCATCGTAGCCCTGATTACAAAATCAGGAGCTTCCCAAGCCTACGGAGACTGGGCATCCAGAAAAATCACGTCTCAGAGAGGAGCACTGTTTTCAACCATGCTTCTCGGTGTGGTTATCTTTGTAGACGACTATTTCAACTGTCTGACTGTAGGAACCGTTATGCGTCCGGTTACAGACAAATACAAAGTAAGCCGTGCAAAACTTGCCTACATCATTGATGCCACAGCAGCTCCGGTCTGTATCATCGCACCGATCTCAAGCTGGGCGGCAGCCGTAGGATCCTCCCTGCCGGATGACTGCGCGATTGACGGATTCTCACTGTTCTTAAAAACCATTCCGTTCAACCTGTATGCGATCCTGACCATCGTATTCATGATCATCCTGATCGGTAAAAACTTCGATTACGGTGCGATGGCAAAATACCATGCAGACCTGGTAGGAAAAAAAGAAGAAACCGCAGACGGAGACGAAGAAATCAAAATCATCGGTAACGGAAAAGTCATCGATCTGATCCTGCCGATCATCGTACTGATCGTTCTTTGTATCAGCGCGATGCTGTATACCGGTGGTATTCTTGACGGAGCAGGAGTAGCCACAGCATTTGCAGACTGTGATTCCTCACTGAGTTTAGTACTGGGATCTTTCTTTACACTGGTATTTATCTTCTTCTTCTATCTGCTTCGGAAGATCATTACCTTCAGTCAGTTCTGCGAAAGCTTTGTACAGGGATTCAAAGCTATGACACCGGCAATCATGATCCTGTCGCTGGCATGGACCCTGTCCGGTATCTGCTCCGCGGATTACCTGGCACTTGGAAATTTTGTAGGAAATGTGGTAAGCGGAAACGCTGTCATCGGTGTACTGCTTCCGGCACTGTTCTTCGCAGTAGCGATCGGACTTTCCTTCTCCACAGGAACATCCTGGGGAACCTTCGGTATCATGATCCCGATCGTAACAGCCGTGATCAATACCAACAACGTATCCTTACTGGCACTGAACGTGGCAGCCGTACTGGCTGGTGCTGTATGCGGAGACCATATTTCTCCGATCTCAGATACCACCATTCTGGCATCCGCAGGCGCACAGTGCAACCATATTAATCATGTGTCCACACAGATTCCATATGCTATGACGGTAGCAGGTTGCTGCCTGGCCGGATATCTGGTCGGTGGATTCACCGGAAACGGCTGGCTGGCTCTGATCGTAGGCCTGGTACTGGAACTGATCGTGCTGGCAGCACTGATCAAAAAATGTGGAAAAGTAAATCTGGAGTAAACGACATATGAATAACAACCAAATTATTGATATGCAATGCAACGAGACAACCGGGCGCATAATGCGTCCGGTTGCTTATATAAAAAGTGATTTTACAAGCAAATTCGGAATCCCAAGGCAGAGCGGTCTGGCAGACCTTGAAGCCGAGATCCATTTCTATCCGGAATATCAGAATCCGGAAGCCGTGAGAGGGCTGGAAGAATACTCCCACCTCTGGCTGATCTGGGAATTTTCCCAGGCAATCCGAAAAGAATGGTCCCCGACCGTGCGTCCGCCAAAACTGGGAGGAAACACAAGAGTCGGCGTCTTCGCCACCCGCTCCCCGTTCCGCCCAAACCCGATCGGACTCTCCAGTGTGCAGCTTACAGGCGTTACATTGAATCCTCAGGATGGTCCGGTCATCCATATCCAGGGCGCTGATCTTCTGGACGGAACCCCGATCTACGACATCAAACCCTACATCCCTTATGCCGACAGCCACCCCGAAGCACGTGGAAGCTTCGCAACCGCTCACCGCGACGACCACCTTCAGGTACAATTCCCGCCGGAACTCCTGAACAAAGTTCCGCAATCAAAACAAAAACCCCTGATCCAGATCCTGGCTCTGGATCCCCGCCCCGCCTATCAGCAGGACCCCGAAAGAATCTACGGCTTCCCCTTCGCCGGCCTGGAAATCAAATTCCGCGTAGAAGAAGAAACCCTGTATGTATGCGAGGTCAACAAAGAGGAGAGAAAATAATGGAAGAAATCATAAGAAAATACTTTGCCTGCTGGCTGAACAAAGACGAAAAACCACTGACCGATATATTTGCAGAAGATATCATCTACAGCGAGTGCTACGGTCCCGAGTACCACGGAATCCGGCAGATCCAACAGTGGTTCTACGACTGGAACCAAAAAGGAACCGTACAGAAATGGGATGTCAAACAAATCTACATCAGCCGGAACACAGCAATTATCGAATGGTATTTCCAGTGTAACTACTGCAACACCCCGGGAGCATTTGACGGCGTAACCATCGCACAGTTCGATGAAAACAACAAAATATACAACCTCAAAGAATTCCAGTCCAAATGCGACCACGAATATCCCTACGAACCAGTCTAACAAGATACTGGAACATTTGAAAATCAACACTTTAGAAAGTTGAAAAGCTGACCACGATATACGGTTAAACGATCCGGAGACATATATGAAAAATCAGCCAATACCCAGAAGTGGAAAGGCGGACACGGCGGGACAGACAGCCTTTTGCTGGTGCTTTTAGCAAAGATGAGATCCAGTCCTTAGAAGAACTTGACAGTGAGCGGCTCTCCGCGAACTGGCATTATAGTTCTTCTTAGGACTTAGCTCAGATTTGCGTTACCAGCGGTTGCCTGTCCCGCCGTGTCCGCCTTTCCACTTCGTCCGTTTCGTCCACTTCGTCCACTTCGTCCACTTCGTCCACTTCGTCCGTTTCGTCCACTTCGTCCGTTTTGAACACTCCTCTTGCTTTCCGATAAGAAACCAGTATAATAAAAGAAGCAAAACAAAAAAGGAGATTCCTATGAAAAAACTACAACGCATCCTGGCAATTCTCGGCGTAGTTCTCTTGCTGGCCCTCTATGCCTCCACCATGATCTTTGCCCTCTCCGGAAGTGAAAACTCCATTGGCTGGTTCAAAGCCTCTATTGCAGCAACGATCATCGTCCCGGTATTATTGTATGCCTACATGATGATCTACCGTTATCTGAAAAACCGAAACAAATAAAGTAAAAAATAAAACACAGAAAAGAGGAAAGGGAAACATGATAAAAAATATTGTTTTTGACGTCGGGCAGGTTCTGATGTCTTACACTCCGGAAAACTATCTGAAGAACCTTGGATTTTCAGAAAAAACAGTACAGACTCTCCGTAAGGCGATCTTTGAAAGTACGCTGTGGGAAGCAGGCGACCGCGGGATAATTTCAACGGAAGAAATCTGGGAAGGCTTTCGGAAAAATGCACCGGGATTAAAAAAAGAAGTGCAGACGGTATATGATAATCTTGGTGACGTGGTGGAACTGATGCCGTACGCTGAAGATTGGGTAAAAACCCTGAAAGAACAGGGATACCATCTGTATATTCTGTCGAACTATGCGGAACATACGTATCAGCTGTCCAGCCACAAGATGAAATTTCTGCCCTACATGGACGGAACATTGTTTTCTTATGTTTATAAAATGGCAAAACCGGATCGAGAGATTTATGAAAAACTCTGCACGATGTATCAACTCAATCCCAGGGAAACCGTATTCTTTGATGACCGGGAAGACAACATCGCAGGAGCCGGAGCCTGTGGGATCCACGGCATTCTGTTTCAGAACCATGAACAGGCAAAAAAAGACCTGGAAACGTTGCTGAAAAGAGAAAACGGAAAGTAAAATGAAATAACATAACATGTATTTTATAAAGATGCTCCTTCATCTTACATAACAAAAATTTTAGAAAAAATTTAGATGTCGATCCTTGTAATACTCAGGAAAGTAGTATACAGTAAACCTGTTGACAAAACGACATCTGAAACAAAGATGTCGAATACCGGAAAAATTAAAAAAGCGGGCAGATGGAAAGGCGGGAAATCATATCATGTTAGATTATAAAATCATGTATGTCAGTCACACGGGAAACACTCAGCGGCTGGCAGTTTGTATTTATCAGAGTTTACAACAGCTTGGTAACGGAGATATCGAGGAAATCAACTGCAATACGGAACCTGGGAAAAGCCATCTTTTGTATGTGGGATTTTGTGTGGAAAAAGGAGACTGCCCCATCGAAGTGCAGGAACTTCTGAAAAAAGTACATAACAGGCAGATCGCACTGTTTGGCACCTGCGGATTCGGGCAGAGTCAGGAATACTATGACAGAATTGTGGAAAATGTAAAACAGTGGATTCCGAAAGACAACAGCTGTCTGGGGGCTTTTCTCTGCATGGGAAAGATGCCGATGCAGGTACGAAAACGTTATGAAGTCATGGAAGAGAATCCGGAGCAGAGAGAAAAAGCACAGATGCTGATCCGAAACTTTGATAAAGCGTTGCTGCACCCGGACGATGCAGATATACAGAATGCAGTTGCATTTGCCAGGGAAGCATGGGAAAAAGCAGAAAGCTGTACAGATATGTGAGAAAGAACTGAGAATGTGGTGACAGTAAAAAAAGAACGGGGAGAAAACAATGAATAACTGGAGAGACAAACTATATCGATTTATGCAGGGCAGGTACGGAAGAATAGATGAACTGGGAAGATTTCTGATGTATCTGCTGTTCGGACTTCTGCTCGTATCCTTCTTTGTGAGAAGTTCGATCTTTTCCCTGCTGATTCTGCTCGTATTGATCTATGATTACTATCGTATTCTTTCCAAAGATATCTCTGCGAGATACCAGGAAAATCAGCATTATATTCAGGCACGTGAAAAAGTAAGAACAAAATGGAACAAACTGACCGGAAGTCACGGAGACAGCACCCATCGAATTTACAAATGTCCGACCTGCGGACAAAAAGTCCGGGTACCAAAAGGAAAAGGAAAAATATCGATTCACTGTCCAAATTGCAACTGTAATTTTATCAAACGCACCTGATTAATTTTATGAAGTGGATGAACAGATCATAAACAGACAAACAAAGAAAAGAGGTGAGGAAGGATGTTTGGCTACGTTACAACCAATATGGAAGAAATGAAGATCAAAGACTACCGGATCTATCATGGATTTTACTGCGGAATCTGCCAGGATCTAAAAGAAGGTCACGGACAAACTTCCAGGGTTACTCTGACGTATGATGTGACTTTTCTCGGAATTTTGCTGACCGGCCTGTATGAGACGGAAACAAAGCGGGAAGAGCACTTCTGTGCCATGCATCCGTTCAAAAAGCATCTCTGTCTGAGAAACCAGTGGACTGCCTATGCGGCGGATATGAATGTACTGTTGAGTTATTATAATCTGTTAGACGACTGGGAGGACGAGAAAAAACCGGTTCCTCTTATACTTGCATCAGCATTAAAAAAAGACGTAAAACGTTTAAAGGAAAGATATCCGCGGCAGGCGAGAGCAATCGAAACCTATTTGCAAAAGCTGAAAGCATGTGAGCAGGAAGCAAGTACGGATCTTGACAGGGCAGCAGCAGATACGGGAGAGATGCTTGGTGAAATCTATGTCTGGAAAGAAGATGTCTGGGCAGATACAATGCGAAAGATCGGTTGTGCTATGGGAAGATTCATCTACCGGATGGATGCCTATGAGGATATTGAAAAAGACAGAAAAAAAGGAAACTATAACCCATGGAAGCCGATCGCACAGGAAAAAGACTTTGATGACCGGGCCAGACAGATTCTGATGATGGAAGCGGCTGAAGCTTCCCGCCAATTTGAAAAACTTCCGATCATAGAATATGTGGACATTTTGCGAAATATATTGTATTCTGGTATCTGGACAAAATATGACAGAATAAAGTCCCGGGAAAAAGAGACGAGGAGAAAATAAGGAATGTTGGATCCATACAGCGTCCTTGGTGTATCGCGAGATGCAAGCATGGACGAAATCAAAAAAGCATATCGGAAGCTAAGCAGAAAATATCATCCGGATGCGAATATCAATAATCCCAATAAAGAGCAGGCGGAAGAGATGTTCAAACAGGTACAGCAGGCTTATGATCAGATCGTGAGGGAACGGGAACAGGGAACTTCTCAAAACTCCTGGTATGGTGGTTATCAGTCCGGAGGGTATCAGACACAGGATGATCAGCGTTCCATGGAGATGCGTGCGGCGGCGAACTACATCAATGCCGGTCATTACCGGGAGGCTTTAAATGTCCTGGAAAGGATGCAGGAAAAAAATGGAGAATGGTATTATTATCATGCCATTGCAAGTGCCGGAGCGGGAAATACAGCAAGTGCTATGGAGGATGCCAGAACAGCGATGGAGATGGAACCGGGCAACCTGATGTATCAGAGACTTTATCAGCAGCTGCAGTCTCAGGGACAGTGGTATCAGAATATGAGTACCGGATACGGCTATCAGAAACCGGGAGAAGGTATGGGAAACTGGTGCTGCCAGTGCCTGTGCATGAATATGCTCTGTCCGGGCTGTTGTTGTATGCCCTGTTAGTATTTTGGTAACTATTCAGTAGCCACTGTCCCGCGAGGTACTGAACAGTTACGTATTTTGTAAAAATCTATATGAGGGAGAAAGATGAATGAAGGAACGAGAAAAATTAAAGTCGCGTCTGGGATTTATCCTGATATCTGCCGGATGTGCCATCGGAATCGGTAATGTCTGGAAATTTCCTTACATTGCAGGAAAAGGTGGCGGCGGCGCGTTTGTACTGTGTTACCTGATCTTTCTGGTGATTCTTGGACTGCCGGTTATGACTATGGAGTTTGCCGTTGGCAGAGCCAGCCAGAAAAGTCCGGTAAAAGCTTATCAGGCACTTGAAAAACCGGGGCAGAAATGGCATATACACGGCTACATCGCCGTGATCGGCTGCTATCTGCTGATGATGTTTTATACAACTGTATCAGGATGGATGCTGCACTATTTTTATCTGACAGCAACCGGTAAGTTTGCAGGACTTGATGCAGATCAGGTCGGTGGCGTATTTAATGAGATGTTGTCACAGCCGCTTGTTATGGCTTTCTGGATGATCGTTGTAGTGGCCATTGGTATCTTTGTATGTTCCAGAGGTTTGCAGAATGGTCTGGAAAAAATCACAAAAGTAATGATGATCGCACTGCTTGCCATCATGGTAGTGCTGGCGATTAACAGTATCATGATGGACGGAGCGGCAGAAGGTCTGAAGTTTTATCTGATTCCGGACTTTGGAAGAATGAAAGAACTGGGTATCGGTTATACCATTGTAACGGCGATGAATCAGGCATTCTTTACCCTGAGTCTTGGTATCGGAGCCATGGCAATCTTCGGAAGCTATATCGGAAAGGAAAGATCACTGCTTGGAGAATCTGCAAATATTGCGATTCTGGATACATTTGTGGCAATCGTATCCGGTCTGATCATTTTCCCGGCATGCTTTACCTTCGGAGTAAGTCCGACATCCGGACCGAGCCTGATCTTTATCACCCTGCCGAATATCTTTAACCATATTCCGATGGGAAGACTGTGGGGAAGTTTGTTCTTTATTTTTATGACCTTTGCGGCATTCTCTACAGTACTGGCAGTTTTTGAAAATATTATATCCTGTGTGATGGAACTGACCGGATGGAGCAGAAAAAAGAGCAGTCTTGTGAATCTGTTTGGGATTATCCTCTTGTCATTGCCATGTGTTCTGGGATATAATGTATGGAGCTGGGATGGATTTTCCATCTTCGGCGGTGCAGTATTAGACCTGGAAGATTTTCTGGTAAGTAACATTTTACTGCCATTAGGATCTCTGGTATATCTGCTGTTTTGTACCAGCCGTTACGGATGGGGCTGGAAAAACTTCAAAGCAGAAGCCAATACAGGAAAAGGTTTCAAGATGCAGGAGTGGATGCGTGTGTATCTGTCTTACATCCTGCCGCTGATGATCTTATTTATCTTTGGTTATGGCATCTATGACAAATTCTTCGCTTAAAACAAACAGAGGTATCAGCGAATAGATGTGAAGGAAACCCCTTAGTAACGGAACAAAAGGAACGTTACTAAGGGGTTTTTCAGTTGCCAAGCATACGACAAAAAGGTCCGGTGGATCTTTTTTAGTGTCACGAGACAGAAAAAATATCTGACGCAAAGACGGGGAGGTGATGCGGGATGCAGAGTGTGGAGATGATTCCATTCGGACTTCTGGCAGGATTTGTCGATGACAAAGAAGTGAGGATCACGGAGATTTCCACAGAAAGCTTTTGCTTTCGGGTAAGAGAACAGGTGGAAAGACCGCGGCATATACGGATCGGATTCTATGATTTATCTGAAAGCATGTACCGGGAAGTGGAGTTAGAAAGTTATCATTTCATGGAAAAAAGGCAGGAGCAGTGGTATGTAAGTTATACCGTCGAGGTGTTCCAACAAGATTATGTACAGGCAGTACAGAAACTTTTCCGGGAATACACCGGATATATCCGGGCACGGATCGAAGGAACGGACGGAGAGATGGCACAGATCACCTGCAACTATCCTGTGAATCAGGACGAGATCCATGCAAAGAGCATGGAAGAGCAGAAATCCATCTGGTTTTCCGGTGCGCAGATCCGGCCGGTGGTACGGGGCATGGAACTCGCGCTGGCACTCGACCGAAGAACATGGTATAACCTGTATGAGCAAAATACAATAGAAAAATTTACCGAACTGTACTGGAAAGAAAACGGAATCGGAGGCTGGGAACAGCATAAAATCATTCCGGATCGTCTGTATATCGGCAATGCATTCTGCCATCTGCTGTTGCCCGGAGAAGAGCAGCTGTTTGCTCTGATGGAGAAAGCAAATGTGGAAAACGTGGGTATCACCCTGGTATTTCCCTGTATGCGGGAGTTTCAGGTGGAAGAGATGGGAAAACTCCTGAAAAAAGTGGAAAACTGGTGTGAAAAACGGCAGATCAGGGTGGAAATCCTTGTCAATGACTGGGGAATGGCAGCGCTGGTCAGAGAAAACGGGGAATATCTGGACCCCTGTCTCGGTGTACTTTTGAACAAACAGAAAAAAGATCCGCGGATGCACTATAAAAAAGGCAGTACCCGCGGACTGGGAGAAAATAATCTGCAGGCCGGTTTTTATCGGAGATTCTTAAAAGACACGTACGGGATCAACCGCTATGAGTGGGAAAGCTGTGGCTATCCGCAGGTATTTCCACAGGGAAAGAACAGCCTGCATCTGCCGTATTATCAGACCAATACATCGCAGTATTGTCCACTATATGCGAGCTGTACCGAGGGTGAGCGGGGAAAACAGCGGCTGCCGGAAAGCTGTCCGGGATACTGCGAACAGTATGCGTATATTTACCCGGAACATCTGCATATGGCAGGACGTTACAATTCCCTGTTCGGACTGGATGAGGAACTTGTAAAGCATCCGGAACAGCTGAAAGCATATCAACAGGCAGGTATCGACCGTCTGGTGATCGGACTGTAGGAGGGCATGCGTATGAAAATTGTGGCAGGATTGGGATGCATCGACGATTATCCGTTATTTTGCGAGGCAGGAGCGGATGAATTCTTCTGCGGGTATGTGCCCTATACATGGACGAAACGTTACGGAACAACACTGGCATTAAACCGCCGGGAAGTGCTCTGTTATCAGGTGCAGCTGGGCGCTTACAGTGAACTGGAGATTCTGGCTGGCATGCGTGAGGTATATAAACGTCCGATACATCTGACCTTTAATTCCCTGTATTACATCCCGGAGCAGTATCCGATGATCGAAGATATCATCCGAAGCTGTATGGAACTTGACTTTCAGAGTTTTATTCTGGCGGATCCGGCGCTGATCGTGTATCTTCGGAAGCAGAGGGTGGACTGTCAGATCCATCTGAGCGGAGAGACGGGAGAAAATAACAGGAAAATGTTGGAAACCTTTCAGAATCTGGATCTCAAACGTATGATTTTTCACCGAAAGAATACGATAGAAGATATGGCATCCATGATCGAGGCCCGGAAAACAGCAGGAGAAAAAAGGAGCGGGACGGAGTTTGAAGCTTTTGTGTTGAACGAACTGTGCCAGTTTTCCGGAAGCTTCTGTAATTCCCTGCACTGTGACGAACTTGGACATCTTTGCCGTGTGCCGTACTGGCTGCGCCCGCAGAAAGCAGAAGATCCCGGATGGAAGAATCGGCTGGAAGTAATCCGAAAAGAAGAGAGTCTTCCGGAGAGGGATGACTATCTGTGCGGTGCCGGCGGATGTGGACTTTGTGCACTGTACCGGTTGCAGAAAGCCGGAATCACCCATCTGAAACTGGTGGGTCGTGGCAACCACAGCGAGGATATGAAAGCAGATATTCAGAATCTTCACAAATCCCTGACAATACTGAAAACAGCGGGGAGCGAAGCGGAATATTGCAGACAGATGAAACAACAGATTTTCCCCGGGGGATGCAGCAGACAGTGCTATTATAGATGAAAGGCAACGGTTCATTTTTTTTGCATTGAGCGGCCGCTATTTTTAACGGATGTAAAAAAAGCTGCCGCACAGAAGGCGACAGCTTATAAAGGGGAGGATAAGTATTTCATCTCTTCTTTCGTTATTTCGGGCCGGAGGGGGGATCCGGCACAGTTTTTCTTTCGGGCCAATGAAAAGCGTCACGCCTTTGTGTCATCTCTCCACCGGCTATTTATAGTATGACCGGAAAATGAGAAGATATTCAGAAAAAGACACAAAAGTTTCAGGATTTTTCGAATTTTTTCGGATTGAAATTCCTTGTTTCCGGAAGTAAAAAGAATTATAATGATTTGTGTGAAGGTGATTGCACAGGGTGTATAAAAAATGTGAATTTACCGGAATTTAACCTGCAATTCATAACTGTTGAACAGGTACAGGGGATAATAAATAATGGGAGCATTTCCCAAAGTGAAAAAAGGGGACGATACATATGCCGACGACATATACACATGACAAGTTTGGAAAAGATGTATACAAAAAATTACCGGAGCATATCAAGGCAGTGATTCGGAAAGGAAAGGGCGTTTATCGGATCGGTCAGCACGGACCGGATATTTTCTTTTACTATAAACCGATTTGTCTGCCGCAAAGCAGAATTAATAAAATAGGTCCGCAGATGCATAAGGAACCGGCGTTTGGATTCTTTCAGAAGGGGATACGGGAATTTGAAATCAGCCCGTCACCGCAGCTGGCATCCTATCTGTTTGGATTCGCCTGCCACTTTATGCTGGACAGTACCTGTCACGGGTATGTGGGACGGTTTGAGAAGCAGACGGGAATCTCTCATGCGGAGATCGAGACAGAACTTGACCGTTATCTGATGATTGAGAGCGGTAAGGAGCCGAGGGTGTACCTTCCGGCAAGTGTCCTGGATGATTCAGAGGAAAACTGCAGAGTGATCGCGCGGATGTTTCCATCGGTGACACCAAAACAGATCCACCGGGCACTGGAGGGGCAGAAGCTGTATGACAGGCTTCTGACCTGCAAGAATCCGATGAAAGAAAAGGTAGTACTTGGCGGTATGCATGTACTTGGATGTTATGATATTCTGGAAGGCCAGGTGATGCGAAAAAAAGCGAATCCTGCCTGCAGAGAGTCAACCACACGTCTGATGGAACTGTATCAGAAAGCACTGGATGAGACACCCGCTATTCTGGAGAATCTGTATCAGTGCCTGTATGGAACGGGAACGACGCTTTCCAGCCGTTTTCTAAGAGATTATCATTAAGGAAATCCATGAAAGAAGGAGGAATGTTTATGACAAATGAGAAGTTTATCGGTTTTACTATGGAGAAGACAAAGCATATTGCGCTGGTTGCTCATGACGGTAAAAAGAAAGAACTGGTGGAGTGGTGTGACCGGAACAAGGACGTGCTGAAGAACCATTTTCTGTGTGGTACGGGTACCACGGCGAAGCTGATCGCGGAGAAGACGGGGCTTCCGGTGAAGGGGTATTGCAGCGGTCCTCTTGGCGGAGATCAGCAGATAGGTTCACGGATCGTTGAGGGAGGCATTGATTTTCTGGTGTTTTTATGGGATCCGTTAGAGGCACAGCCACATGACCCGGATGTACGGGCACTGCTTCGTATCGCAGTGGTTTATGATATTCCGGTTGCGAATAATCTGGCTACGGCTGATTTTCTGCTGACGTCGAAATTTATGGATGAGACTTATGAAAGACGGGTGGAGAATTTTAATGTTACGATTCAGGAGAGAGTGAAGGCTTTCCAGAAGTGATTGTTGCTTGAATGTGTTTGGCTACTCGGACGAAAGGGAGCACAGGCAGGATGGGGACGGACAACCGCTGGTAACGCAAAGCTGAGCTAAGCATTAACTACGACTATATTCACGAGGGTCGGCGGACCCTCGCGAAAGTCTTCGTAAATGCTGGATCTCATCTTTGCTAAAGACACCAGCATAAGGCTGTCCGTCCCCGTCCTGTCTGCGCTCCCTTTCTGGGGAGTGGGGGAGGAGGAAGAAATGAGACAAGGGGAAATGGTTGGAAAGAACTTCTGGATGAGAGAAAAATGTTCTTAAATGGTAAAAGATTCTGAAAATTCAAAAGAATAAAATAAATTATAAAAAAGTATTGACAAAATAAGAAAGAAGAGTTACTATATACTCAACAAAAGAAAAGAACGAAAACAAAAGAACCTACGAAAGAGAGGTACAGACCACCAGAAACTTAACGTAAAGTTCAAAGGCAACATCCCTCCAGATGTAATTTTCAAGAAAGGAAGGTACGGACCACCGAAAACCTAAAGTAACACCTCAAAAACAAATTTTAAGAAAGTCAGGTATAGTCCAATGAGAAAGTAAGGATTTATCCCATTAAAAAAGCAGGAGGTACAGACCACCAGAAAGTTTATGATTCATCTTATAATTTAAGAAAGAGAGGTTATCCAATGATAGAGCCTGCAATGTAAGGTGAGTATCGAATCGTAAAGAAGATTTCGGTACTCACTTTTTTGTGAGCGAAGGTCACAAAAAAGCCGAGACATACCCCGCAAATTCATGCGATCAGCATAAATTCTGTGCAGCGCGAAGGGTGTTATCGAGAATGGAGTGAACAATAATCTGGATGCCAGGTGAGTACGAGAAAACGTGATTTGTGCTTGAAAATCTGTGGTATATCGTATATACTTAATAGAGTCACACGGAAGTCCCAGAACTACTGTAAGAATATGAACGAACAGTAGTGGACCCGTGGAGTATAATTACCAATTGAGTTGAAGGAAGGTACAGTAATCATGGGATTATTAAAACAGTGGAGAGATGTTGCATACTCTCAGCAGGCAGATAAAGCAAAACTGCAGAAATTTTGGGCAGAATATTTTGTAATTGAAAAAGGAATCTACGAACAGCTGCTTTCCAATCCGGACGAAGTAGTACGTGGAACGGTAAAGGAACTGGCAGATAAATATAAAGTCAATGTAATGACAATGACAGGTTTCCTGGATGGTATCAATGACAGCCTGAAGGTTCAGAACCCGATCGAAGAGATGGAAGAAGATACCGAAGTAAATCTGGGATTTGATAAAGAGCTGCTTTACAAAAACATGGTAGATGCAAAAGCAGACTGGCTGTATGAACTGCCGATGTGGGATGAAATCTTTACACCGGAGAAGAAGAAAACTCTGTATATGGAACAGAAGAAATCCGGCACGATCATCAAAGGTGCAAAAGTTGGAAGAAATGATCCATGTCCATGCGGAAGCGGTAAAAAATACAAATTCTGTTGCGGAAGATAATAAAAATGTAAAAGAGCGGGGAGAAAAGAAACTACCCGCTCTTTTCTCGTTTATGTGAATCGTTGGTGATAATCCGTGTCTGTAGGTAAAATGATGACCGATGTGATAACGGGGAGCCATATATAAGAAAGATAGGAGAAATGTATGGGTATTATTACGAGCCTGTTAGGAATCGTATGTATTTTGTATTACATAGCAGGTGTCCGATATGCCGGCTATCGGGTGTCCGGATTGTGGATCTGGCTGGCAGCAGGTATTGGATGGATGGTATGGGGCGGTTGCCGGATCGGATGTGCAGTTGCCGGTGTTCCGTTCTTTGTACCGGGTGCATTGGTTGCGATTGTAAGAGTTTGTCTTCTGGCGGGGCTGGTACTGTTTTTTTATCTGGAACATCAAATCGGTACCGGAATGAAAGCAAAAGGAATTGAGAATCTGGATTATATCGTTGTTCTTGGATGCCAGGTGAAAGGAACAAAACCAAGCAAAGCATTAAAAGACCGGTTGGATACAGCAAAAGAATATATGCAGGCAAATCCGGAGACGATTGCGGTTTTATCCGGAGGGCAGGGAAAAAAGGAGGAGATTTCAGAAGCAGAATGTATGAGACGATATCTGGAGAAAGCCGGAATCAGCAGGGAACGTCTGATCCTGGAACAAAGATCCACTACAACCAGACAGAATCTTCGATACAGCAGAAGATATATGGATTATCGACATGACGAGATTGGAATCATTACCAATAATTTTCATGTATACCGCAGTGTTCTTCTGGCAAGACGAAGTGGCTATCAGAGAGTATGTGGTATTGCCGCACCGTGTAAGAGTGTACTGCTGTACCATTATCTTGTGCGGGAAGCTTTTGCACTGGCAAGGGAAATGTTGCATAAAAGGTAACTATTCAGTAGCCACTGTGAAGGTACTGAACAGTTACCATAAAAGATAAATATATATTAGGTGCAAAATAAAAAATAAACAAAATATATATAAATATATTGACGTACTCGGAAAAATGAGATAGAATCACTTTAACGTGGTAATATAAGAAAGAAATTCGGTGAAGAGAAGAAGTAGAAACAGTGTAAGCGTTTCCAGAGAGCTGTCGGTGCTGAGAGACAGTAACCTTCCTGCTTTGAAGATCATCTCTGAGAAGGAAAGTCGAAAGAAGTGTCGAATAGGCTTTCACGGGCGTTTCCCGTTACAGAAACCGCGTATGCTGGTGCGTTGTATTCGTGCTTGTTTCAAGGAGGAAACAGGGTGGTTGCGGAATAGTTTTATCCGTCCCTAGTTTGGGACGGATTTTTTTATGTGAACAACGAGCCAAAGTCCGTGCTTGCACGAGACTTTGGCGACTGCCGCGATCACTTGAGAAACTCGCAGAGCGTGTTTCTCATAGTTGTCAAAAACACCTGAAAGAAAACGAAACCGACACGATACGGCTAGTCAAAAAACAAGGGAGGATGTGTAATGAAAACGTACAAAAAAATCATGAATGGCGTAGCTATGGTGGAAAAGCTGATTCTTGTCCTTGCTACGATCCTGATTGTGGTGCTTACTGTGGGTAATGTATTATCCCGTAAGCTCCTTCACCAGTCCTGGTCATTTACCGAAGAACTTGTCGTTGCGGTATTTGTACTGATCACACTGATAGCTGCAGCTTTGGCCGCACGTGACGGAGAACTGGTCAACCTGTCACTGATTCCGGACAGACTGTCTGTGAAAGGACAGAAAGTGCTGCTGACGATCAACACGGTTCTGAGTGTTGCATTTACCGCTGTACTGTTCAAATATGGTCTGGATAAAGTTATCACTCAGCTGGAGAACGGAAAGAGAACGTTCGTACTGAACTGGCCGGAATGGATCTTCTGGTCTTTCGTGCCGATCGGAGCAGCCTGCATGGTACTTCATATAATCGAGTATTTTGTTGATTATTGTGCAAAGAGTAAAAAAGATAAGGAGGAACAGGAAAAATGATAAGTGCAGTATTGTTTGTTTCGTTTTTTGTATTTCTGATCCTTGGTATTCCGATCGGAATCTGCCTTGGATTATCATCTATCTGCGCGATCCTGTACTCCGGTACTTCACTGACGATCGTGGCTACCAATATGTATTCCGGTATCAGCAAATTTCTGTTGCTGGCGATCCCGTTTTTCGTGTTGTCCGGTAATATCATGGCAAAAGCCGGTATTTCCAAACGCCTGATTCGTTTCGTGGATACCTGCGTGGGACATACCAGAGGCGGTATCGCGATCGTATGTGTTATCGTAGCCTGCTTCTTCGGAGCAATTTCCGGTTCCGGTCCGGCAACAGTTGCCGCACTGGGTATGGTACTGATCCCGGCGATGATCGAGCGTGGCGGATTTTCCGCACCGTTTTCTACGGCACTGATGGCAACTTCGAGTTCGATCGCGATCGTTATCCCGCCAAGTATCGCATTTGTTGTATATGCATCTATCACAGGTGTATCTATTGCGGATATGTTTACGGCAGGTATCGTTCCCGGTATCCTGATGGGTGTTGCTCTGGTGATCGTTGTTATGTTGGAGGCGAGAAAAAACAATATTCAGCCTACACAGAAAAAAGCAAGTGGCAAAGAACGCTGGGATGCGTTCAAGGATGCATTCTGGGGCTTCCTGATGCCGGTTATCATCCTTGGCGGTATCTATGGAAGTGTTTTCACACCGACTGAGGCAGCTGCCGTGTCTGTTGTGTACGGTCTGTTTGTGGGAATATTTATTTATAAAGATATCAAGATCAAAGACTTGTGGGAGCTGATGGTAGACTCTGCGAAGACAACCGGTGGTATCATGCTGATCGTGGCGAGTGCTTCCCTGTTCTCTTTCGTATGTACCAAATTCGGTATCGCACAGGCAGCTTCCGATCTGCTCGGAAGCGTAGCGCATAACCAGTTTGTATTCCTTCTGATCGTCAATGTGATCTTCCTGATCGCAGGATGCTTTATTGATGCAAACTCTGCAATGTACATCTTTATTCCGATCATGCTGCCGGTATGTAAGGCACTGGGATATGATGTGGTAGCATTTGGTATCGTGGCAACTGTCAACCTGGCCATCGGACAGGTAACTCCTCCGGTAGGTGTCAACCTGTTTGTTGCGATTTCTGTCAAACTGAAAAAAGGAATGGAAGTTACCATTCAGCAGATTTCCAAGGCTGTTATGCCGATGATCGGAGCGTCTGTGGTTGTACTGTTACTGATCACCTATATTCCCGGAATTTCGACCTTCCTGCCGAAAGCACTGGCCGGAGAAAATGGTGCTTACAGCGGAACGGTAACGGCTTCTTCTGACAGTGCAGACGATGCACAAGACAGCACCGGTGGTTCCGAAGATTCCTATAATGATATCGCAGATTACAGTGATCTTGGCTGGGAAGAGCAGACCTGGAACTTCACCTGTTCCACCACAGAAACCAGTACCTGGGCAGAAGGTGGAAGAAAATTCGGAGAACTGATGGAGAAGGCAACCGGCGGTAAGATCAAAGTCAATGTTTATGCAGCCGATCAGCTGACAAACGGAAACCAGTCCGAAGGTATTCAGGCACTGATGAACGGAGATCCGGTACAGATTTCCATGCACAGCAACCTGATCTATTCTGCTTTTGACCCGAGATTTAATGTGGTATCTCTACCGTTCCTGTTTGATTCAGTAGAAGATGCAGATGCAAAACTTGACGGAGAAGCAGGAGAAAAACTGAAAGCGATCCTGGATGAATATGGACTGCATTGTATGGGAATTGCAGAAAACGGTTTCCGCCAGCTGACCAACAGCAGACAGGAAGTCAGATCCGTAGAAGATATGAAAAACCTGAAGATCCGTGTGGCAGGAAGTAACCTGCTGATGGAGTGTTATAAGAGATGGGGCGCAGATGCGACCAACATGAACTGGTCCGAAACTTATACGGCTCTGCAGCAGAAAACCGTAGAAGGACAGGAGAATCCGCTGCCGGCTATCGATGCAGCCAGTGTACAGGAGGTACAGCCATACTGCTCCCTGTGGAATGCAAACTATGACTGTCTGTTCTTCTGTATCAATGGTGATATCTATAACAGTCTGACACCGGAACAGCAGGCCGTTGTTGACGAAGCAGGACAGAAAGCGGTAGATTATGAACGTGAGATCAACCGTGCCGGAGACGACGAGATCATGAGCCGTTGGCAGGAAGAAAACGGCGTGACGATCACCAAAAATGAAGACATGGATATTGATTCTTTCAAAAAAGCGGTAGACGGTATTGATGAGTGGTATCAGAAAGAACTGGAAAATCAGGGATATGATGATGCTGCAGATCTGATCGCTGCATTTACCAGTGATGATGAAAGTGCTTCCATCGGAACGTATGATGTGGAAGATCACAGTGACCTTGGATGGAACGAGCAGACCTGGAACTTTACCTGCTCCACCACTGAGACCAGTACCTGGGCAGAAGGTGGAAGAAAATTCGGTGAACTGGTAGAAAAAGCGACAGGCGGTAAAATTAAAGTCAATGTGTATGCTGCAGACCAGCTGACCAACGGAAACCAGTCGGAAGGTATTCAGGCGCTGATCGACGGAGATCCGGTACAGATTTCCATGCACAGCAACCTGATCTATTCTGCTTTTGACCCGAGATTTAATGTGGTATCTCTACCGTTCCTGTTTGATTCAGTAGAAGATGCAGATGCAAAACTTGACGGAGAAGCAGGAGAAAAACTGAAAGCGATCCTGGATGAATATGGACTGCATTGTATGGGAATTGCAGAAAACGGTTTCCGCCAGCTGACCAACAGCAGACAGGAAGTCAGATCCGTAGAAGATATGAAAAACCTGAAGATCCGTGTGGCAGGAAGTAACCTGCTGATGGAGTGTTATAAGAGATGGGGAGCAGATGCGACCAATATGAACTGGTCCGAAACTTACACGGCCCTGCAACAGAAAACCGTAGAAGGACAGGAGAATCCGCTGCCGGCCATCGATGCAGCCAGTGTGCAGGAAGTACAGCCGTACTGTTCCCTGTGGAATGCAAACTATGACTGCCTGTTCTTCTGTATCAACGGTGATATCTATAATAGTCTGACACCGGAACAGCAGGAAGTTATTGACGAGTGCGGAAAACTGGCTACTGACTACGAACGTGAGATCAACCGCGCCGGAGACGACGAGATTATGAGCCGCTGGCAGAAAGAAAACGGTGTGACGATCACACAGAATGAAGATATGGACATCGACTCATTCAAAAAGGCAGTAGACGGAATCGACGAGTGGTATCAGAAAGAACTGGAAGACCAGGGATACGATGATGCCAAAGAACTGATTGCTGCTTTCCAGTAAAAAAAGGACATCAGACCAGGCAACATTGTCTGGAAGTAAAACAGATCCGGAAACCGATAAATGGTTTTCCGGATCTGTTTTTGCGTCCGGCTATTCTCATATAAAAAAATATGATATAATGAGCGTTAGCGAGCGGGAACAAACGAAGTTTGTTCACCGGGAGCGGCGAATGGCGATCATGATAGCTGCGAGAGCAGCGTCAAGCACCGCAGGTGCGAATCATGATATAATGGGCGTTAGCGAGCGGGAACAAACGAAGTTTGTTCATCGGGAGCGGCGAATGAAGATCATGATACAACAGAAGGAATAGGAATGTGCAATAACCGATACAGAAAACGAGGAGAGTAAATGTGAAAAAACAGGAAGAAATACTTGCAGATCCCGTGGAAAAACTGAAACTGTTACTGGAACAGGGGGAATTTGAGCTTCTGGAAGAAAAGACAGAGGGAAGAATCTCTTATCGACTGATCTATCTGATGAATGATGCTGTGGAAAGTTTTCTTGTTCTTAAAAACTGTCGGATGACCGGAGAATATCTGGCAGATTATGAAGGTAAGATTGAAACGGAACTGCGGGAATATAAAGAAGAAAATGTGAAATCAGAAACAGGGTTCGGAAACCATTCTGAAAAAAATAAATATATCCTTGTGGTGCATCAGGGTGATTCGGTATGCACTCTGATGTTTACCGGTCTGGAAGAAGAAGTTCACCTGTATAATTATGGAACAATCGGTCATTTCTGGGTAAAGAGATATGAATATCTGCGTCAGCTGGAGTATACGTTTGCCATTATACGTGACAAACGGGAGTATCTGGGAGAAAGATATTGTAACAGACGGGAGCAGAAACTGGCAGCTCTGGCGGATTTTCCACCGTTGAATTATACCTGTTATCCGGCAATCAGCAAAGAATATCTCGTGGAGAGAGAAAATGCCTGGAAACCAGCCGGACAGGCTTTGTCCGTGATGGAAGAACTGCTGAAGGAAACCGGTGATAAACAGCTGTTGAGACTGGTGCGTCTGTATGCAATGTTCCCAGTGAAAATACTGGCAAGATATATAGCCATGCAGCTTCACAGAACAAAACACAGAAAAGTGGTGCAGCTTCTGCAACAGCAGGTACGACAGGCGGCAAAATACTATCCGGAACGAAAATTTTCAGGAAAAGAAGAAAAAAAGTTTCGGGAGCAGAGAAAACGGGCGCAGGACTGTGCAAGAGAATGGGAAGAAAAAGGATACCGGGTGGATATCTTCCGGGAAGAACCGTTTACGGTATCGAGAGATTCTGTTGAAGGAAAATATTATGTGATGATATGGAAAAAAGGTTTCCGGAATCAGAAAGTGAAAATAGAGGAGATTCTGTAAAAAAGGTACGGAAGAATGGATATGACATAACTATTCAGTAGTCACTGTACCGCGAGGTGTTTTGGCATGAATATGCCAAAATCCCGAGACATACAAGCCAAAATGCCATCACCGAAGGTGATTTTAAATGCATTTTGGCTCGTAACTGTGAAGGTACTGAACAGTTACGATATGACAAAACAACGACAAAAATAACAGACAGAGGATACAGAAGCAAAGAAAGGAAAAAAATATGAGTTACGCAGTAGTTACACTGAAAAAAGGAGAGGGACGTACACTGAAAGCAGGCGGGGCCTGGATATTTGATAATGAGATCGAGAGTATCACCGGAGGATTTGACAACGGTTCAATTGTGCTGGTACACGACTTTGATGGCTACCCCATGGGACGGGGATTCATCAATCAGAATTCCAAGATCAGAGTTCGAATGATGACCAGAAACATTCATCAGGAGATTGACGAATCATTTTTAAGGATGCGTGTAAAAAATGCATGGGAATACCGAAAAACTACAGTGGATACCGCATCCTGTCGTCTGATCTTCGGCGAAGCAGATTTTCTTCCCGGACTGACCGTGGACAAATACGAGGATGTGCTGGTGGTGGAGTGTCTGGCACTGGGCATGGAAGCATTCAAAGAAACCATCGTGAAACTGTTAAAAGAAGTGCTGGCGGAAGATGGCGTGACCATCCGCGGCGTATATGAGCGGAGTGATGCCAACGAGCGGAAAAAAGAAGGACTTCCGAAGGTCAAAGGATGGATCGGCGAGCCGTATAAGACGGAAGTGGAGATTGTGGAAAATGGAGTACATTATCTGGTGGATGTGGAAAACGGCCAGAAAACCGGATTTTTCCTGGATCAGAAATACAACCGTCTGGCGATGCAGCGCATCTGCAAGGGAAAACGGGTGCTGGACTGCTTTACCCATATGGGAACGTTCGCCCTGAACGCCGGAATCGCCGGAGCCACAGAGGTAACCGGACTGGATATCTCTGATTATGCAGTCTCCCAGGCAACGGAAAATGCAAAAAGAAACGGACTGGAAGACCGGGTCACCTTCCGCTGTGCGAATGTCTTTGACGAGCTTCCGCGCCTGGCAGAAGCGGGAGAGAAATACGATGTTGTGATCCTGGATCCTCCTGCATTTACCAAATCCCGTCAGGCAACTAAAAATGCCATCAAAGGCTATCGCGAGATCAATATCAAGGGACTGAAACTGGTCAAAGACGGCGGCTACCTTGCCACCTGCTCCTGTTCCCATTTTATGACCCAGGAACTCCTTGCGAAAACGGTTCGGGAAGCTGCAAGAAGCGCTCATAAACGTCTCCGCCAGGTGGAATTTCGCACGCAGTCCCCGGATCATCCGATCCTGTGGGCAGCAGATGAGTCGTATTATTTAAAATTTTTTATTTTCCAGGTCGTTGACGAAAAGTAATTTTTTCCGAAAAATAAAAAAATATTTCAAAAAAGCCTGAAAGAGATAATAGGATGTATTTATGGATGCTTGCGGCAGTCGTCGCTTATTTTATCAAAGGTTTGTGTGGCTTTGCCAACACGCTGGTATTTACAGCAATTCTCAGTTTTGGATCGGTAAATGCCAATATTTCTCCAATTGATCTGCTGTTGGGTTATCCGGCCAATGTGATTCTTACCTGGGAAAACCGAAAAAATCTGGATCCGAAAGTGTATATCCCGTTGGCAGTCCTGGTACTGGCAGGCAGTATTCCCGGAGCATTTCTGCTGAAAAATGTGGATGCCAGAGCGATCAAGCTGGTATTTGGAGTGGTAGTAGTCGCACTGGGTGCGGAGATGCTTTCCAGAGAGTACAGCAAAAAACGTGTACCTTCCTCCCGGCTGGTGCTGGCGATCATCGGTGTGGTAGCCGGGGTTTTGTGCGGGCTCTTTGGTGTGGGCGCTTTGCTGGCCGCTTACGTCAATCGCGTGACGGACGAGGACAGCTCATTTAAGGCAAATATCAGCGCGGTCTTTATTGTGGACAACACATTTCGCATTATTTTATACAGTGCACTTGGATTACTTACGTTTGATACGGTTCTGTCCGTCTTGAAACTGATTCCGTTTGCACTTTTGGGGCTGTTTTTGGGAATCAAATGCAGCAATCATATGGATGGAAAAAATGTTAAGAAGATTACATCGGTATTGCTGGTACTGTCCGGTATTTCGCTGATTTTGAAAAATCTTTAAAAATGCAGGAACAATGCAGGAAAAGAAGTAAAAAAATAGGATTAAACAGCAATGTGATATTGTTGCGAATCCAACCATCGGTGTATTTTTGGCTGAGCCGATTGCGGATTTTGTGGCTGTTTGTACGACGGGGAGTTTATTTTACAGATACTATCGGAGAGAATTAGCGGATAAGAGAGATTCATGAGGTATTTTCTTTTGCTGCGTGCTATAATAGGACATACTTCATGCTGCTACCTTTCCCTATCCGCATCAAAATAACGTATTACCCTGCATGGATTCCCTACTGCAACACAATTAGGAGGGATAGGGCGGGTAACTACGCTTCCAGCCCCTATCACGCTGTTTTCTCCTATAGTGACTCCGGGAAGAAGAATACAGCCGCCGCCAATCCAGACATTGTTTTTTATCTCTATCGGACGTGCATAGGTTCTGAAAAATGTTGTCTTGCGTTCCTGCCAATTCGGCACAAGCCTTTCCTGTGGCAATACAGGGTGCGAAGATGTATACATCTGCACATTTGACGCGATCAATACCCTGTCACCAATTCGGATCGTTTTGTTATCCACAAAGGTACAATTCATATTGATTATCACATCATTTCCCAAAAATATATTTTTCCCATAATCACAGTGAAAAGGCGTGTCGATTACCACATTTTCCCCTATTCCACCCAACAGTTCCCGAAGAATGGAAGTGCGTTTTTCTACATCTCCATAATCAGAAAAATAATATTCCCGTGTTAATTCCCTTGTGCGGGCAATCTGCTTTAATGTATCGCTGTCCGCAGTTTCCAAAAAATCACTGGATTCGTAATACATAATATCCCCCCTTAACGAAAACTGTTTTCCACAATACCTGGAAGCAGAGAATAGATTGAACAGCCGATCTGATTTTCAAACTGTTCTTTAATCTCTAAAATCTTTTTCCACCTGTCTATTGTCGCCGTGTGAACACCGTACCGTATTGTCACGTCTACAAATCTCTTTTCTAAAAGACAGAACCCCGTCGGCATAGCCAATGCGTCACATAACTGTACAAGACGGTCATAATCATCATATACCGCATTTGCAATAAATTCTTTCATAAACAGGTAATCCTCATCACTGACATCAAATACACCGATAGATGTGTCAATATCCTGAATCATAAATGCGTGGGATATACATATCTGTGCGGCTTTTTCCCATCCGCGCTCTATACAGTACCGATAGCCGTCTATCAGATGCCTTTCCGAACTCACTCCGGCATAGCGTCCAATATCATGCAACAACCCGAAAATATATGCCTGTTCAGAAGATAAATCTTTACAATGTGATGCAATGTTCTTACAGGCTTCGGCTACAAACCGGGAATGATCTGCCCATGCTCCCGGATTGGAGTCTGACGCTTCCCTTAATGCCAATTCTGCGGTCTGAATGTTCAACTCCATTTTTAACTCCTTTCAAAAGGGCGGGCTGGAAAATAAAACGCTCGGTCCCTTTATAATGAAATATTTACTCCTGTAAATTGCTGATTTACTTTACAGGTATCATTATAATGCAAAAGACATAGGAAAAATATTTCTTTTCCGCCATTACCTATCACTATTCTGCCATTTTTTTCTATATTCTGTAGGTGAACAATATGCATATTCCCGAAAAACCTTTCCAAAATAACTGCTGCTCCCTAAACCACACTCATGACTGATAACAGTAACAGCTTCCTGCCCCTTTGCCAACATCTGACAGGCAACTTGTAAACGGTAAGTTGTTATATACTCAACAGGTGTCATGTGCAGACAGTCATGGAACACTCTATAACATTCCCTTTCGCTTAAATATGCTGCCGCAGCAAGTTCCGGAATAGATATTTTTTCTCTGTAGTGTTCATGAATGTATATCATCATCAGCTTTATTTTATCGTTGCTTTTGTTATGTTCCCCTTTCTTTTCACGCATAGAACGAGAAAGTTCAAAAAGCATGAGCCATATTTCCGTTAGGGCTTCCCGTAGTTTTATTTCATATCCAAATTCATCACTGGATAAACGAAATGAGGCAGCAAGCAGTTTCAAAATCCTTTCTTCTTCTGCATTGCCCGGAAAAAGCGGGATTATCTCAAGCTGCGAGGCTGTTATGACAGGTGAAATATATTTTTGTTCAATCCTGCTTCCCTGTTCTCCGGCAAGTAAGGAAACGTCGAAAATATGAAGTAGTTGTATATTCTTTTCTTTCTGCGATATTGCTTTTGTCATATGGAGTACATTGGGATTTATCATGCCGCCGCTTCCGGCCGGAAACAATATTTTTCCTCCTGGCGTATCATATTCAATGCTGCCGCTTTCCATATAAAAAAGTTCCACTGTCCTGTGCCAGTGCCACGGTACATAACACCCTATATATTTGTCAAGTTCTGCCCTCGAAGCGATATAGGGAAAATCTTTTTCAAAACCTGGAAGCAATTCTTCCTTGCTTCCAGTATAAAATTCAATGCTATGGATATTTTTCATGTCTGTTCACCTGTACATCTGGGATTTTGTATCTACTTTATGGGTTAAAATATACGGAAATCCATTTTAAATTTCCGGTTTGTAGTTTTAAAAGTTTTTTCGCCATTGTTTCTTAGATTCAAACTTTCCACAATCATCACAGGTCTGCGGCCAGTTAATTTTCCATTCAAAATACTCATCTCTGGTAATTACACCGGATTTCAGCTCATTCATTCGAACCACCCATTCTTTCAGAAAATCATTCAGAACCCCATAATCAAACCACATACAGACAGGAGAATGGGCAGGCCAGCTATCATTGTCGTGATAGTAAACGGACGTGTCTGCTACTTCATTGCATTTTTCACCGGGAAATTTCCGAGGAAGAAACAGATGCAGGGCAGATGGATTAAATTCATCCAGCCAGAAAAGCAGTTCCATCATTTCGGAAGCGTCACGTCCAGCGGTATCATAGAGGGTATAAGGATTAACATCAAGAGCCTGTGCCATTTTATCGACCAAATCTTTTTTGGGAACACGAACGCCTTTTTCATATTGTACAATCCTATGCTGATCGGTCAGTCCGATCTTCTCTGACAGTTCTTTTTGCGTCATTTTCCGGAATGTCCGGATTTTTTTTAGTTTCAGATTAAAATTCATAAAGTCACCTCTGCATTAGTCCTGATAAACATCCAGTGAAGATAGTAAAATCAAGAAGTGAATAACTATTTGTCCATATTGTAACACGAATTGGCAGAAATTCAATAAAAAAGAGTACAAAAAAGAACCTAAAACGCATGAAGTGCTATTGACATTAGCAGTAACGGGGATATAATGGCATTAAATCGAAATAGGTACAAAAATGTATACTTACAAAACTTTTGATTATTAAACCTTGAAAATTGAATGAGCTGTATGGGTGCCTTTCGGGGCTTAAAGGTAACACAGGATTCCACCGCTGTATCAGAGAGTAGTATGTGGAAACCGAAGATACTCCGGCAACGGCTGGTGTGCCCCCGAAGAAGCTGCCAGTATTCAGAAAGATTTCTGATAGAGGTCAATTGTAACGTTGACACCGCCATATACAAATGGAAGCCAACACGCCGAACAGAATGGAAAATCATCGTAAGAAATCCAAACAAAAAGTAGATGTACTGACAACGGGCATAACCGCTGTCTGGGAGGTGATGCAGAAGAATACGGAGGAAAGGAGGTATGTGCATCATGAGAAAAACAACAGAGTATAAACTGTTTGAACAAAACCTGTAAAGAAAAATAAACAAAGTAACTAATAAATTTCTTAGTTAGTTGATTCTATACGGAAACAGGATTATGATAATTATCGACATATGACGGAAATAAAAAAGGAGAAATTATGGCGCGACCAAGAAGATGCAGAAAAATCTGTACAGAACCTGCATATGACAGTTTTAAACCGGAAGGAATCTCTGTGGGAGAAGAGATTACTATGACCGTAGATGAATACGAAGTGATTCGACTGGTTGACCTGGAAAAATATACACATGAACAGTGTGCAGAGCGAATGGGAATCTCAAGGACAACAGTGACTGAGATCTATGAATCCGCACGTTATAAACTGGCAGACAGTGTGGTAAATGGAAAAAAGTTACATATTTCAGGGGGCGACTATCAGTTATGTGATGGAAAGAATGTATTTTGCTGTAACAGACTCTGTAAAAGATCCGAAGAATCCGTCAGAAAAATAATCATTCAAAGAAAGGTTGGAGCACAGACAGCACTGAACGAGGCAGGAATCCGGTTATATGGAGGCGTAAAAGGAAATGCAGATAAAGCGATAGAGGCTTATTTGAAAGGAAACCTTGACTATAATCCGGAAGTACACTGTACCACACACGAACATGGTCACTCCTGTGGCGAGCATCACTGTGGTGAAGAGAAACACGGATGTTCCGGAAATGGTGAAAATCAATAGGAAATAAAGTACTTTCTTTGGTTTTTCTCTAAAAAAAAGTAGTGGTTTGATGTACTTAGGGCTAGACGTCGCGCTAGCGACTTGGTACAATAAAAAACAACATGGTTTTATACCAAAAGAAAGGACGATTTATTATGAAACTGAAAGTTGGCGTACAGCTTTTCTCGGTTATGACCGAGTTGGCAAATGACTACCTCAAAACTCTGGAGAATGTTGCAAAAGCAGGCTATAAGTATGTTGAGTATGTAGATGTTCCCGGCAACAGCCCCGAAGAAATCGGCAATAAAGTAAAAGAGCTTGGTCTGACTGCTATTGCAAGCCACGTACATTTTGATCCTTTTACCTCTACCCATGAAGATATGGTTAAGATTGTAGAAGACAACGTCAAGATGCATTCGGAAGCTATTATCCTGCCGATGGGTATCATGACCACAATGGAAGAGATCAAAACAGTTGCCGCAGCCTGCAATGAAATGGCTGCTCTGGCAAAAGCACACGGCATGGCTTTCTATTATCACAACCACTGTCAGGAATTTTATCAGGTTGAAGGCAAAACCGCTTATGAATGGCTGGTTGAACTGACCGATCCCGAACTGGTTTTCTTCGAAGTCGATACTTTCTGGGCAACCCGCGGCGGACAGAAGGCTGTTGAACTGATTAAAAAGCTCGGTTCCCGTGCAAAACTGATCCATCAGAAAGATATGGGTAAATCTGCTGATCCGATCAACCTGATTGAGGGTGTTACCGATCTGACCAGAGAGAACTACTGCGAAAAGATTTTCGGCCGTACAAATCCGACCGATATCTGCACCGTTGGCACCGGTATCATGGATATCCCCGAAATCGTTAAAACTGTAACTGAGCTTGACTATGCTCCTTACATTATTGTTGAACTTGACTGCTGCGCCCGTCAGACCGAAGAAGAGTACAACACTCCTCTTTCGCCTCTCGCAAGCATCAAAGCAAGCCGCGAGTATCTCGAAAGCGTTATCGGCTGATTTAAACTTAATAAAACGCGCTTCCTTCTCCGGAAAATGAGGTGACCCCAAAAAGTTAGATTTTTGCGAGACGATTTCGGTCGTCTCGTTTTTCTTTATGTAGCTAGGATATGAAGCCTGTATTGAACAGGGCTCATCCATCTTAACTTCTCTTTTATTCGTTTTTCATTGTAGTATTTTATAAAACGTTCTATCTTAGATTTTAATTTCTCGTAGCTATAGTAAACAACACCATAGTAAATTTCTTGCTTGAGCAGTCCAAAGAAGTTTTCCATTACAGAGTTATCCAGGCAGTTTCCCTTTCTTGACATACTTTGAAATATACGTTCTTCTTTTAGTCTATGAGAATATGCTTTCATTTGGTAAGCCCACCCTTGATCAGAATGAAAAGTTCTTCTGTACGGACAATCCGCAGTGATCTCAATTGCCTTATCTAAAGCATCCATTACGTTCTTTGCAGAAGGTTTCCGGTGTAAAGGTGCCTGACACCAATGGATTTATGCTGTTTCAAAACAAGCCTTGAGCATTTGCACAAATTCTTCGATATAGTATCCGGATAGGATAAAAATATCCCCTTTCACGAAAGAAAAATTTTTGTGAAAGGGGATATTTTTTACAAGTATAGTAAATGCATGTATTTTACAGAATGTCACTGCCATCCGGTATTTTAGAAATAATCTGTCGGTTGACACTGAACAGGAAAGTCAGTGAAACAACAAGAGATGCAACCTCTGCAATCGGGAAGCACCACCATACCACATGCAGTCCTCCGATCCGGGAAAGAAGGTAGGCTACCGGGATCAGGACCACGAGCTGACGAAGGATCGATACGATCATGCTGTATACTGCTTTTCCGAGAGCCTGAAATACTGTTCCGCAGATGATACAGAACCAGGCGATCAGATAATGAACCCCGATGATACGCAGTGCAGGTATACCGATGGCGAGCATATCTTCGGAAGCATTGAACATTCCAAGAAGAACCTGTGGAATCAGCTCAAAAGATAAGAATCCGACAAAGGTCAGACAGAAAGCAGTGATCAGGCTGAGTTTGATCGTTTTGATCATACGTTTTCTGTTCTGAGCCCCGTAGTTGAAGGCGATGATCGGCGTGATACCATTGTTCAGACCGAACACCGGCATGAAGAAGAAACTCTGAAGCTTGAAATATACACCGAACACAGCGGTTGCTGTGGATGAGAAAGCAATCAGGATCCGGTTCATGGAGTACGTCATCACAGAGCCGATAGACTGCATGATGATCGAAGGAACACCGATCGCATAGATCGTTCCGATGATTTTGATATCCGGACGGAATCCCTGAAAACGGATCTTAATCTCTGTGTTAAACTTGTGATTGCAGGTAAACGCAACAACAGCAGCGACACACTGGCCGATGACGGTTGCCACAGCGGCACCGGTAACGCCCATGGCCGGACATCCCAGCAGACCGAAGATCATGATCGGATCCAGAATGATATTGGTAAGAGCTCCGCATAACTGGGAAGTCATGCTGAAAAGTGTTTTTCCGGTGGAGGTTAGAAGGCGTTCAAAGTAAATCTGTGCAAGTAAACCGAAAGAGAAAATCATAACGGTACGAAGATATTCGATGCCCATCTCCATGATCTCAGCATCCGCACCTTTGATCTGGCTGGCATAAAATGGTTTTACAACGGTAAATCCCAGAATCAAAAATACAAGATAACTTAAAAAATACAGAAAAGCTGCATTGACACCGATCTTATTGGCTTCTTTAAACTTATGTTCCCCCAGTGATCTGGAGAGCAGAGCATTCATACCGACACCGGTACCGGTTGCAACAGCAATCAGTAATGTCTGTAAAGGAAAGGCAAGAGAAACAGCAGTAAGGGCATTCTCGGAAAGCTTCGCCACGAAGATACTGTCAACGATGTTGTAAAGTGCCTGCACGAGCATGGAAATCATCATCGGTAACGACATATTAAATAAAAGTTTACCGATGGGCATAGTTCCCATTTTATTTTCTGTTGCAGGGGCAGAAGTATTTTTTTTTGTCATAGGTCCTCCAATCTGTATGATATGTTTGGCTTCGCAGCGCAAAAAAGCGCCAACGATGTATGATACCACTATTTGTTGTAAGATTCAAGAAAAAAGAAAAAGTTCATAATATTTTGCATTGAGAACCGGAAACGAAAACTGTATAATGAAAACAATACGAAAGACAGGAAAATGAGGTGTGGGAAGAGCAATGATTACATATAATTATGGGAACAGTCATTCACCGATCACTTTGCTTCAGATGGTGGGAGATCATGATCTGCCGGGAATAGAAAACGAGATCCGGGAGATCCACAGACTGACGGATCAGGAGTTTGCGTTTGTGGCAGTAAAAGTGGAAAACTGGAATCACGATCTTTCACCATGGAATGCCCCGGCTGTATTTGGAACGGAAGATTTTGGAGACGGTGCGGAAAATACACTGGAAGAAGTATTGCAATTGTGTACGGACAACGACCGCAAATACTGTATCGGTGGATATTCGATGGCAGGATTATTTGCCCTGTGGGCAGCCATGCAGACAGATCGCTTCAAAGGTGTCGCAGCAACATCTCCCTCGGTCTGGTTTCCGGGATTCCTGGAAGATATGAAGAGCCGGCGGGTAGGAAGTGACTGTATTTACCTGAGTCTTGGCGATAAAGAAGAAAAAACAAGGAATCCGGTGATGGCGCAGGTGGGAAACTGCATCAGAGAGACGTTTACCTGGCTGAAAGAAGAAGGAATACCGTGTACACTGGAATGGAATCACGGAGGCCATTTTAAAGAACCGGATATGAGGACCGCCCGGGCCTTCGCGTGGGTGCTGGAAGAACTTGCAAAGAAAGATTAGTATACTTTAAAATATGGAATGGAAAAATACGGGAGAATGAGAAAATGACAACGACAACGTTATGTTACATAGAAAACGAAGGCAAATACCTGATGCTTCACAGAGTAAAAAAGAAGAATGATATCAACGAGGGAAAATGGATCGGTGTCGGCGGTCATGTGGAATATCAGGAAAGCCCGGAGGAATGTCTGGTGCGTGAGGTGAAGGAAGAGACCGGGCTTACACTTACCTCGTATCGGTTCCGTGGTGTGGTGACATTTATCAGCGATACCTGCGAAGCGGAACTGATGTGCGTGTTCACAGCGGATGGATACACAGGGGAACTGATCGAATGCGATGAGGGAGAACTTTGCTGGGTAGATAAAACAGTTGTGCCAGAACTTCCGACCTGGGAGGGCGACAGAGTGTTTCTGGATATGCTTCTTTCCGGGGAAGAAAGATTTTTCTCGCTGAAATTAAGATATGAGGGAGATAAGCTTGTGGAGAAGAAAACTCATTTGTACTAAAAGATAGAGAGGAAGATTTATGCAAACAGTAGGAATAGATATCGGAACAACAACCATAAGCGGTGTGGTTCTGGAAAAAAACGGAACACAAAAACCCCGGATTCTTAAAGCAAAAACAATTGAAAACGGGAGCTTTCTTACAACGACAAAGGACTGGGAAAGGATCCAGGATGCAGAAAAGATTGTAAAGAAGAGCAGACAGATGCTGGATGATTTTCTGGACGAATATCCGGAAGTGGAAAAAATCGGACTTACCGGGCAGATGCATGGGATCGTCTATATCGACAAAGAAGGAACCTGTGTCAGTCCGTTGTATACCTGGCAGGATGCGAGAGGAAGTCTCTGTGAGGAGAATAACGGTTCCCTGACAGAAGAGATTCAGCAGACATGTAACGTGCAGGTGGCTTCCGGCTATGGAATAGTCACGCATATTTATAATTTGAGACATCATCTGATCCCGGATACGGCAGTGAGCTTCTGTACGATCATGGATTACTTCGGGATGCAGCTGACAGGAAGAAAAAAAGCAATGGTGCATGCAAGCAATGGAGCAAGTTTCGGATTCTTTAACGTACAGAAAAATGCTTTCATGACAGAAGAACTTTACAAAATGGGTGTGGAAGAACAGTGGCTTCCGCAAGTCTGCACCAGAATCGAAGCACTGGGAAGTTACAGAGAACGAATCGTGACCACAGCGATCGGCGATAATCAGGCAAGTTTTCTCGGAGCCGCGGGAAATGAGAATAATACATTGCTGGTAAATATGGGAACCGGCGGACAGATCTCAGTACTCTCAGATCAGTATTTTACAGCGGAGGGAATCGAAGCAAGACCTTTCTTACATGGTACTTACCTGCTTGCAGGAGCTTCTCTGTGCGGAGGAAAAGCGTATGCACTGCTGGAAAAATTCTTCAGAGAATTTGTGAAAGAGGCAACCGGACAGGAGAAACCTCTGTACAAAACCCTGGAGAAACTGGCAGGAGACGGGAAAGCATCCTGCACCGGAAGGGAAAACAGGAAAAAACTTCAGATAGAGACAACATTTGACGGAACCAGAGTACATCCGGAGCAAACCGGAAGTATTACCAATCTCAGTACGGACAATTTCACACCGGCAGCGTTTGTTTACGGGACTCTCGAGGGAATGAGCAGGGAACTCTATCAGATGTATCAGACGATTCAGAACGGAACCGGAATGCAAATAAAACGCATGATCGGATCCGGAAACGGATTGCGAAAGAATCCGGTTCTCTGTGAAATTGTAGAAGAAATGTTTGGCGCGAAACTGGCATTGGCAGAGTGTGAAGAAGAAGCAGCAACAGGGGCGGCATTGAGCAGTATGCAGCAGGATTAATAATTGAAGCGTATGAAGAGGATGTTACATGAAACAGAAGCTGTTAGATGAACTGATGGAGGTATCTGAAGAAGAACAGAAATATCTGGATGGTCAGGGTGATATTGAAAAACAATTGTATGCAAAGGAAAAGATAGAGGAAATAGACAGGGAACTGCTGCTTAAAAGGGGTCAGCTTATTACTGTGCGTCCGCATAGCCGTTTTGTTGATTTCCCGGAACACAGGCACAATTATGTAGAGATTATGTATGTGGCGCAGGGCAGTATCACGCATTGCATAGAGGGAAAGAAATTGGTGCTTCATAAGGGTGATGTTCTGATGCTGAACCAGCAGGTTGTACATTCGATAAAAAGAGCGGATTATCAGGATATAGGTATCAATTTTATCGCACTGCCTGAATTTTTTGAGGTACCTTTATCTATGCTTGGTGAGGAGAATGTTCTTGCCCGGTTTGTGACAAGCGTATTCAGACAAAAGGATCCGGTTTCGCATTACCTTCTGTTTCGCCTGCAGGAAAATGAGCAGGTGGAAAACCTTATGGAAAACATGGTGGAATCCATGCTGCACGGATATGCGAACGAAGATATCATAAACCAATATTCCATGGGAATTGTATTTTTGCATCTTCTGAATCATCTGGAAAATCTGAGCCACAACTCTTCTATGGATTATAAAGAGACAGTAGTCCAGGCGGTGCTCGGATATATAAACAGCGATTGTAAAAATGCCAGTCTGACGAGAATCGCAGAGGATACGCATCAGTCCATGACCGCCTTAAGTAAACTGATAAAGCAAAAGACCGGATACAATTTTCAGGAGCTTTTGCAAAGAAAAAGATTTCAGATGGCGGTTCATCTGCTGTGCGATACAAAGCTTTCGATTGAAGAAATAGCCCTTGATGTAGGGTATGAGAATCAAAGCTATTTTTTCAGGCAATTTAAGAAACGATATGGAATGACACCACACAAATACCGAAAAGAAAACAGAAAAGACAAAAAATGATCACATGGAAAATAAGGACAGTTTTTTGAACTAATGAGGTTCTAAAAAACTGTCCTTATTTTTGTTATATTGAGTATAGGTAACTATTCAGAACTGTTGAGAACAAGAAAGGAACTCACATATGGATACAAGATATTATCTTGCTGTTGATATTGGTGCTTCAAGTGGCAGGCATATGCTTTCACACATGGAAAATGGAAAGATGGTGCTTGAGGAAATCTATCGCTTTCCAAACGGCATGACAGAAAAAGCAGGTCATAAGGTGTGGGATGTGGACAGGCTTTTTGAGGAAATACTTACAGGCATGAAAAAGTGTCTGGAAATGGGGAAAATTCCTTACAGTATGGGAATTGACACATGGGCTGTGGATTTTGTCCTGTTGGATGAAAACGACAAAATGCTTGGAGATGCGGTTGCCTACAGGGATGACAGAACAAAGGACATCGACAAAGCCGTGTATCCGTTTGTATCGGAGACAGAGCTTTACACAAGAACCGGTATTCAGAAGCAGAGCTTTAATACCATTTATCAGCTGATGGCTGTAAAAAAACAAAATTGGAAACTGTTTACAAATGCAAAGACAATGCTTATGATACCGGATTACTTCCATTTCCTTTTAACCGGAAAGAAGGCTCAGGAATATACCAATGCAACAACTACCCAGTTGATAAATGCAAAAACAAAGGACTGGGATTATCAGCTCATAGAGAAGCTTGGATATCCGCAGGATCTGTTTTTAGAAATAAAAAGTCCGGGATATGAGCTGGGAGACTTATCAAATGTCATTCAGGAAAAGGTGGGATTCAACTGCAAGGTCATTCTTCCTCCGACTCATGATACTGCGTCCGCCGTTATGGCGATTCCAACGCAGGAGAAGGATGCGTTGTATATCAGCTCAGGAACATGGTCACTTATGGGAACAGAGCTTAAGGAAGCAGACTGTTCAGCCGGCAGCAGGAAGTGTAATCTGACAAACGAAGGAGGTTATGATTACAGATTCCGGTACCTGAAAAATATTATGGGACTGTGGATGATACAGTCGGTAAAGAAAGAAATCGCACAGGATATGAGCTTTGCCCAAATATGTGAGATGGCGGCAAAAGAGGATATAAAGTCCGTGGTGGATGCAAATGCTGACAGATTCTTAGCCCCGGACAATATGACAGAGGAAGTAAAAAAAGCCTGCAGTGAGAGCGGACAGCAGATTCCACAGTCGGTGGCAGAGGTGGCAGCCGTTATCTATAACAGTCTGGCAAAGTGCTATGCAGGGACTGCTCAGGAGATCGAAGAGCTGACAGGAAAGAAGTACTCTCATATACATGTAGTCGGGGGAGGCTCAAATGCAGCTTACCTGAATGAGCTTACCGCAAAGGAAACAGGAATGACTGTTTACGCGGGACCGGGTGAAGCCACTGCGATAGGAAATATAGCTTCACAGATGATTGCAGCTGAGGAGCTTTACGATTTAAAAGCTGCAAGACAATGTATTTTCGATTCTTTTGAGATAAAAGAATATTGTCCGGATTAATAAAACAATAGTTACGATAAATACAAAAATGCTATCAAAAAGAAGGGAGAAACAAATGTTAGTAGAGACAAAAGCAAAGGTTGGTGTTTTTTCGATAGCGCTGGGTGCATACCTGCCACAGTTTCCAACACTCGTTCCGGAGTTTGAGGCACAGTATGAGGCGTTTAAAAAGACGATTCCGGATACTGTTGAGCTGGTAGATGGAGGAATGGTTACCACAAAAGAACTTTCCATGAAAGCGGGAGACAGATTCAGGGCAGCGGATGTGGACCTGGTGATTTTACAGCTTCTCACATATGCCACAAGCTACAATATGCTTCCGGCAATCAGAGATTTAAATGTGCCGGTTGTTCTGGTGAACGTTCAAAAACTCAAGGCCCCGGATTATGCGAATACGGACACACCAAAATGGCTTGGTGAGCTGTATGCATGTGGAGCAGTCGGAGAGATGGTTGCAGACCTTGAAAGAGCAGGAAAGAGGCATGCAGTAATCACAGGTGTAGTGGAAGGCGGAGATGACTATGTGGCGGCGGAGATAGCACAGTGGTGCAAGGCAGCACAGGTCAGAAGAAGATTCCGCTATACCAATATCGCGCAGATCGGAAGACCATATCCGGGAATGATGGATCTGTATATTGATGAGACAAATCTGTATAACCGCATGGGACTTTACACAAAGCAGTTTGACTGGGAGAAAATGTGGGCGATCGCTGACCATATCACAGACGAGAACGCAATCAGGGCAAAGGCCGAGGATATACTTGCGACATTTGATATAGCACCGGACAAAGACGGAAAAGCAGCTACCGTTGAGACGGTATGGGACATGGCAAAATATGTTGTGGCCTTTGAAGAATGGGTAAAGGAAGAAGAGCTTGGAATGATAGCCTCTCATTATGACGGTTTTGCCCGGGGAATCGCAGGAAAGCTTGACAGTATGCTGATACCGGCGTTTTCCATGCTTATAAAGCAGGGAACAGCCTGTGCAGTTGAGGGAGATATGAAGGTTGCTATGGCTATGAGCATCTTAAAAACAATTGCCGGTACCGGCCAGCTTTCAGAGATGTACTCCATCGACTTTAATGAGGATATCTGTATCATCGGACATTCAGGCTCGGGAGATGCTGATATTTCACAGGCGAAAAAGCCGACCATGAAGATTGTAGATGTATTTCACGGAAAAACAGGCGGTGGATATCTGACACAGTTCTATCCACCTGTCGGAGCTGTAACTTATCTTGGAATCACCCAGGATATGAACGGAAAATTTAAGTTTGTTGTGGCAGAGGGTGTAAACGAGGATGGCCCGATATTCACATTCGGAGACACAAATATGAGAACGCGTTTTTCAATCGGAGCAAGAGAATTCTGTAACCGTTGGAGCGAAGCAGGACCTACACATCACATGGCAGCAGCAGTCGGCAGACATATCGATACCATACGCAAGGTGGCAAAGATACTGGATGTGCCGGTTGATATTGTATGCAGGTAACTATTCAGTAGCCACTGTGCCGCGAGGTGTTTTGGCATGAATATGCCAAAATCCCGAGACATACAAGCCAAAATGTACAGTGCGACATGGCTTTAGCTTTGCAGGTGATCAGGTACAAATAATATAAATATAGTAGAAAAGTGAGGAAAATAGCATGAGATTTTTAGATGCAGAATTTGTAAAAGGATTTATACGTATGGCAAATGACGGATGGGAGCAGGGCTGGCACGAAAGAAACGGCGGAAACCTCTCATATCGTGTAAAGGCAGATGAGGTAGAGTCGGTAAGAGAAAATTTTGAGCCAAAGGAGTGGCAGCCAATCGGGACAACAGTGCCTAATCTTTCCGAAGAGTATTTTCTTGTGACCGGAAGCGGAAAATATTTCAGAAACGTGATCATCAAGCCGGAGGATTCTATCTGCATGATAGAGCTTGATGAAAAGGGAGAAAATTACCGTATCGTATGGGGACTTGTGAATGGCGGAAGACCGACAAGCGAGCTGCCCAGCCACCTTATGAATCTCGAAGTAAAGAAGCTTCAGAATCCAAATTACAGAGTCGTATATCATGCGCATACAACCAATATTATTGCGCTCACATTTGTCCTTCCGCTTGAGGATAAGGTCTTTACAAGAGAACTTTGGGAAATGGCAACCGAGTGTCCTGTAGTATTTCCTGATGGAATCGGCGTAGTTCCGTGGATGGTTCCGGGCGGAAGAGAGATTGCTGTTGCAACAAGTGAGCTTATGAAGAAATATGACCTTGCCATCTGGGCACATCATGGAATGTTTGCTGCCGGAGAGGATTTTGATCTCACATTCGGCCTCATGCATACAGCAGAAAAGTCAGCAGAGATTCTGGTAAAAATGCTGTCAATGAGACCTGATAAACTGCAGACAATCACACCTGATAATTTCAGACATCTGGCTAAAGATTTTAACGTTACCCTACCAGAAGAGTTTCTGTATGATAAATAAAAATTTAAAAAGCTGAAAGTGAAAAGCAGCAGGAACAAGGCAACATGCAGTTCCGGCTGCTTATATATATATATTAATATTCTCCAAGATCAAATAATTCATCAAAAGTTATCTTAAGATTCGGAAACATCACCAGTTGCAGATCGTCTTTATTCTGAGCGGTGACGGTTTTGTAAAGATAGGGATACCCAGTACCATCTTCTCTAAAATCAAAAAGATAAATTTCCACAGATTTTTTTCTCCAGTCAACGATCCAGTATTCAGAGACCCCCACCTTACAGTAAATATCCATTTTCTCATGTCGGTCATAGTCTTCCGTGGCATTGGATAAAACTTCCATTACGAAACGGGGAATACCGGTAAAAGAAATATTTTTACGATCTCGCAGGTTGCAGATGATGGAGACATCAGGAATGATTATCTTATCATCATTCTCACGCCATTCATATTGTATACCGTCACCAAAAACACGACACAGGCTGTCTTTAATCTGGCTGCCGATTTTGATAACAAAATTATTGATAACCATAGAGTGTTCAAGATAAGTTTTGCTTAAATCTTCGATTGGTAAGGCATCATTCATACAGCGCTGCACCTCCTTACTTTATTGAGATAATTATAAGGTTTTGCAGGATATTCGTCAAGAACAGGAAAGTAGATGATGAGCAGATAAAGATGTCTTGCAAAACAGATAAAACTTTGTTAAAATAACCAAAATTACAGTTCCGGCAGATACTTTTCAGATTTTAGTGATGTTATCTTAGCACAAAGCTGTTTCGAAAATAACCGGGAAAAGGAGAAATCATATGAGCATTATAAAAAATGAAATACCAATATTAGAGTTTGATACAGAACAAACGGCAGTGATCAGCCCAGTGCATGAGAACCTGAATCTGGTTCTTCCGAAAAAATGTGTATTTGCCTTTCTTGGCGAATACATTGATGAATATGCGGAGAAGACCGGAGCGCAGATTGTATCGTATTTTATCAGTATGACCAAAAAATATCCTGTTTATATAACAACATATAAAGGTGAAAAAATTGTGCTTTGCCAGGCACCGGTGGGTGCGGCGGCTGCGACACAGATTCTGGACTGGCTGATTGGATATGGAGTGCGTGAAATTATTTCCGCGGGCAGTTGCGGAGCGTTGGAGAAATTTGCAGAAGGAACTTTTCTGATACCGGAGAAAGCTTTGCGTGATGAAGGAACCTCATACCATTATGCTGCGCCTTCGAGATTTATGGAAATTAATAAAAGGGCAAGAAAAGCGATCGAAAAGACGATACTGGAACACGGGATGAAATATCAGGAAGTATTTACCTGGTCAACCGATGGATTTTATCGTGAAACAAAAGAAAAGGTTGCATACAGGAAGGCAGAGGGATGCTCAGTAGTAGAAATGGAATGTTCAGCACTTGCCGCCTGTGCAGCGTTCAGGGATGTGACCTGGGGAATGATATTATATACAGCGGACAGTCTTGCCGAGGTTGACAGATACGATGAGAGAAACTGGGGCGGCAATGCATATGAATATGCGCTTATATTGTGTCTGGATTCGGTACTGGCAGTGTAGATCCGTTCCCTGTCCCGGAGAAAAATGGGTTGCTTGTTCTTGGAGAACAGGACGAAGTATTACTCGCTGATTATACGAGACATCACTCCAAACAGCTTGACAGTGTAAAATGTGCGCTTGAGATGGCTCACGAGCAATTTCCGGATGCATATTTTCATGTGGCAATGACCGGTTCCGGGGCGAAAAGTCTGTCAGAAAAGGGAACTACCGTTTATGATATTTCGGGCGCTGCGGTGTGTAGGCAAAAACAGATATTCAGCCGCTTTTAAATCAGGGATGTACCAAAGCGGATCTGGCACTTTCCTCTTTTCATGCGATTGCAAAGCAGACCATCGGGGGACTGGTTCTGATCTCGACAGGCAGGATGGATGAGAACACACTCAAAAGCCTTAAGAAAAAATATTTCCTTGCACCGGTTATGCTGTTTATTATGAAACATGGCAATTATGAAAAAATGAAACCAAAACTGATCATAGCCGGCATGAGCCATATTCGAAATGAAAGTAAAGAAGAGATTGCGTATGCACAGGATATGTTCGAAACAATTTTTAAAGATTACAAACAGGAAAAAGATGTCCACATTTCCAGCCTGCTGGCTGATCTGATGAATCAGAAGCCGGTGACTACGGATGATTTTGCACAGCTGAAAGGAAACATTTTACTGATACTTCCAGATCAGGATTTCTTTTCGGGAGAAATGCAGAAAAATCTGATTCAGCTGAAGCATAACCCGGAAATACAATATGTATCGGGAGAACATCTTTCTACAGTCCTGAAAGTAGACGCGTATGTGCGAACAATCCGTGATTTCCTCAGTAAACATCAGGGTAAATGATTCGTAGATTGACAAAATCCCTCAGATTCGCCTATGCTGTTACTGTAAAAACATGCCTGACGAAGGGCAGACAGGCAGTTTTGGAGAATACATAGAACAGCAGGGGAGGAAGCGACAGAACATGGAAGCAAAAAAATTCGGGCAGTTTATCGCCGGGATACGAAAAGAGAAAAAAATGACACAGGCAGAACTTGCCGGGAAGATTCATGTGACAGATAAAGCCATCAGCCGTTGGGAGCGGGGGCTGGGCTTTCCGGATATTCAGACACTGGAGCCGCTGGCGCAGGCACTTGGAATCTCCGTTCTGGAACTGATGCGTTCCGAAAGACAGGAAACAGAAAAGCAGGACCAGCAGCCGGAAGAATTCCGCTATACACAGGGCGAGGTGGCTGAAATGTTACAGAATGCAGGGGATATTTCCAGACAGCAGAAAAAACAGGATCGAAATGCCAATGTGATCGCCGGGATCGTGCTGGCTGCGATCACCATCATCGTATGGATGACAAAACTGGCAAGTTTTGGCGGAGCACTGGTGGTTGGCGGGATAGCTGCGACTGTATTTGTGTCGCTCTGGTATTTCTTCCAGAATATCGACGATGCAGAGAGTCGGAAAATCTATGGCGTTGCGGCGATTCTTTCGGTTGGATTTTTGCTGGCGCTGATGCAGTATGTCTGGGGCGAACAGCTTGGCAAACTTCTGCCCGGAGAAATCAACACGCAGCAGGAAATTTTCTGGACGGTATGGTATCTGTTTGTGATTGCCATGCTTATGATGGGAACCTTCCGTGCGATCCGGCAACAGAGACAGAAAAAAGTGAAACTCTATAAAACAGTGCTGTTTTCTCTGATCATGGGTGTGCTTTTATGTGCAACGCTCTGGCAGTATCAGGGAACGATACAGAGACAAAAAGGTGACAGCGGTGTGTGGAGCAGTGCGCAGCAGTATGCGGAAACACTGTTGAAAAATGAAAAACAGCTGGAAAATGACTGGCTTGTTGGGGATGAGTCCTGGAAGGAAAAGAAGAATGTTTATCATATCCGGTTGACTTATTATGCGAATGCCGAGGCAGCAAAAGAAGGACAGGAAAGCGAATATGAGTATGTGATCCGGTTTGATGCGAGAGATGGATTTGTCATCAAATCACAGGGCGTACCGGAAAAAGAGATGGATCTTTCCGGAGAATAAACGGATGGAAAATGGTTCATGAAATCATGAGAAACAGTAAATAACAAAAAAGCGGTGGAAAATCAGAGAAATCTGGAGTTTCACCGCTTTTATTGGGTTATAGAAGAAAAGAAGGAAAAGCATGTGCCTGTATGAAGAAATGACGGTTGCATGAATCATGGAGCAGTTGAGCGTGTGTGATTGAATGAAAAGAAAACGTAAGAAAATTAGTCTTGCGTATCTGCGGTAAGAAAGATAAGATAAACGGGATGAGAGAAAGAAAACAGGCATATTATCCTGATGTGAGGTGAATACGCAATGAATTATTATGACCTTTCCAACCCGTCCACACCACCAACCCGTGGATACAGGCTTGGACTGTGGCGGCTTCGGAGGCAGCGGATCTATCGTATTCTGATCGCTCTGGCAGCGATTCTTACCTATATTCTGCTGTATCTGACACTGAAAAGAGACGATTATACGAATGATATGTTAAAAGCCATCGTTCTGCTGTTTTGTTCTGTGGCAGTGTTTCTGGCAATGTTACTGGTTGCACGCAATCGGATCGATGTCGTACGGATGAGAAAACGGGAAGTGCAGGAGCGGCATGATTATAATTATGCCATGTACCGTACCTTATATAAAAAGAAGGAAAAACTTCGCTCCATTACCCTGATTCAGATGGCAAGGCAGCAGATTGAACTGCACCGTCCGCAGATGGCACTGCAGGCACTGGAGCTGGTGAAAAGGGAAAAATTGAATGTAGCGCAGCTTCGCAGCTTTTATTTTTATCAGGCAGCAGCGCTATATCTGGATGCACAGGAGAGCTGGCAGGAAGCGCTGACCAGTTGTTATGCAATCCCACAAAAACCGCAGCAGTTATCACAAGAGGAAATCGAAAGCCTGTTTTTACCGGAGAGCAATCCGGACAAACTGGTGCTTGCTGTGAGTGACTGGGAGGAGCAGAAAGCTTCCTGGCCGGTGGTTACGATTCTGGCTGCGATTCTGATTTTGTATACCGGGGTCTATTACAGTGTCAATGGGTTACTGTCATGGCGGTATCATTACAGAGACTGGGTTGTGTATGTCTCCTTTTTCGTTCTTTTCTTTGGGTGGACAGTGCTCACGCTGTACTGGCTGGCCAAACTGTTCCGGCTGATCGGAAAACAGACAGAAAAAGGGAAGGGTGCAAAGACTGTGCAGAAGATCTTTCTGATGATTTTCTGGATCTGCCTCTTTTTGGGAAATAGCCTGATGCAGGTGGCTCAGATTTTTGGAAGTGATGCGGAGGTAGAGGTACAGCCGAATGGTGTGATCGAGATGAAGCATGAAAACTGGCTGGATCCGCCGGAGTATTATTATAACAAAGCTACCGGACTGTTTTTCCGCCGAACGCTGACACTGGATGAGATTATCGAATATGGAATCTCCGAGGAAACACTGGAAGACGATTCGACAGTGCATGCATCCGATGGGGAAACACAGAACGATAGCGGAACCGAAGAAGATCAGACAACCGGAGAGAATACGACAGATACCAATATAGATGGAACCACAGAGAGCGGAGCAGATACCGAAACAGAAGATCCGCTGATGTCTCAGGCGCGGGCAGTCTATACATACATGAAAGAACATGGTGAGATAGCAGATGACGGAGATGTCTCCCAGGTGACTGCAAGTTGTAATGCAAAAGGAAACTTTTATGCCATATTTGAAAGCGGTGAAGAGAATGGCAACGGCTGGGACAATCGCCTGGTCTATGACCGGACATCAAAGAATGGAGAATGCGAGTTGTTTGTCTATGAGAGGGTGGAAACAGGAAAAGATACCCAGCTGCTCGGATTCTATGCAGTGAATAAGACAACCGGTGAAGTGATCTCCGGGGAAAAAACATCCTGGAGTGAGGTGGGAAGCGAAGCCTACCGGGAAGCTACCGGGGAGTAAGAAAAAAAGAGAAAACACGTAAAGAACAAAAAGAAGAAAGACAGAAAATAAAAAAGCAGAAAAAAACAAAGAGTCTGTAAGTGAGAGAACAGTATCTGACATCGTTTCTATAGAAAACATGCCAAAAAACATATCACTTACAGGTTCTTTTCTATTAATCGGACGGATCGTAGAAAAAATGTCAAAAAATATAAAAAAAATCTATGAATCCAAAAAGAGCATCTATTTGTTTTTAATTTAACAATCCTTTATAATAAAATCATGGTGAATGTGACGAATGGTTTTTGGAAAAATCAAAAAAAATAATTGGTTTGAACAAAGAATCATTTGGTCGATCGTGTTAAAAAAATAACTGTAAGGGAATGATATCCTTTAGAGTTAGGAAAAGGGATCATGCACAAGAATCATCAAGATATTTTTAAACAAAAGGAGATCGCTTATGAAAAAGCAACAGAAACATTTTCTCATTGCGGTGATTGCAGGTGTATTGCTGTATTTCCTGCTGCCGGAAGCAAACGGGCTGACCCAAGCCGGTATTGCCATGCTGTCTGTGTTCCTGCCAACCATTTATCTGTGGTTGACCTGCGGAACCAGCTGGACATCTCTTCTGAGTGTGACTGTAGCAGTTCTTCTCGGAACGTATGCGGGAGCCAATGCTTACGGGACCTTATGGGGTAACGTAGTAGGAGCTGCTGTTATTCCGTTCCTGATGGTCGCTACTGTTCTGGAAGAGAGTGGTGCCTTTGAATGGATCGTGAAATGGATCATTTCCAGAAAATTCATTCATGGAAGACCAACCCTGTTTATGATCATGTTTACACTGGCTATGATCGTTATTTCCATCTTTACAGCACCTCAGGTTGTAGCGGTACTGTTCTTCAAACTGCTGGAAGATGTAACTACTTCCATCGGTTATTCAAAAAAAGACGGTTTCTACAAATCACAGGGTCTGCTGATCGGCTGGGTATCTCAGCTGTGTGATGGTACTCTGATCTGGGGAAGACCGTATATCCTGACCATGGTTGCAATTGTAGCCGGTCTGGGATTCGGAAACTTTACAGCAGCAACTTACTTCAAGTTTGCCGGTCTGTATCTGCTGTTTGCTGTTGTTGTTGCTATCCTGATGGTAAAACTCTGGATGAGACCGGATGTATCCAAGTTCAAGAGCTTTGATGATGCGGCAATGCGTGAAGAACTGAAGAAAAACCCGATCAGCAAGAGAGGAAAAATCGCTCTGGCCGGTATGGCAGTCATCCTGCTGTGCTACATCCTGGCTTCCATGGAATTCCTGGGACCGATTGCTACTTACTTCAGCGGCATTACGATTGCAGCACCTGTAACCCTGGTATGTGCTCTTCTGTGCGTGATCACAGTTGACGGAAAACCGGTTATGGATTTCGGCAAAGCAGCTTCCAAAGTGCCGTGGGGAATGATCGTATTCCTGGGTGCTATCATGTTCTATGCAGGAGCTGTTGGCGGAGACGACTATGGTATCACTCTGTGTCTGCAGAACATTCTGGGACCGGTCGTTGCCAAGATGCCTATCATCGTGACAATCGTGATCGGACTGATCGTTGCCAGCCTGGCAACCAACTTCTGTTCCAATACGGTATCCGGTGTTATCGTTTGCTCCAGCTGTATCCCGGCTCTGATGTCTGTTCCTGGAATCAACCAGGCACAGGTTCTGGCTTTCGGATGCGCAGTTATCGCAATCTGCGGTACTGCAATCTGTACACTGAGTGCCTGCCCGCTGATGGGTATTATATATTCTGATATCGGTATCGAATATAAAGGAACAGCAAAATACAGTGTGGCTTTCTGTGCGGTCATGATCGTGATCTGTGTAGCTATCCTGATTCCGATCGGAACCGGAATGTTTGCCGGACTGGTATAAAAAGTAACTGTGAAACATAATCACAGCGATTCATGAAAATAGCGGAGGCTGTGGCTATCAAAAATTTGATGCGTCAGCCTCTGTTTTTTTGCGGTCACGCGGACAATAGGTCAAAGTCCGCGCCTGCACCAGATCTCAACAGTTATTGTGATAACAGAAAAATGAAAACAGCAGGCCGGGAGGAGCCCGGTCTGAAAGAGAGAAAGGAGAATATCTATGACAAAAAGAATTCCACAGGCAACGTTACTTCCACGTACAGAGGAGTCCTTCCCATGGGGTGCCGCTGACCGTCAGCTGGTTCCAACTTATCTGGGGAAATACGGATATGAGGAAGAAGAATATCTGTACTCCGGAGAAGCCAATGTATATACGTTGAAAGATGGTCGTGCACAGGTGAAGATTGCCGATGCACCATACACCAACCGTTTTATTCTGAGAAAACCGAAAGATCCGAAGAAATTCAGCGGAAATGTAGTAGTGGAACTGCTGAATTCCACAAACAGCTGGGATGTAAGCCCGATGTGGTGTCTGCTGTGGCAGAAGATGCTACGGGAAGGGGATATTTATGTCGGTGTGACTGTACGTGCCATCTGTACACAGACGCTGAAACAGTATGATGCAAAACGGTATGAAAAACTGTCGTGGAAGAATCCGAACCCGAATCCGGGAGAAATCAACCATAATATTTTACTGTGGCAGCATTGCCTGCCGGACTGCGAAGATGGTCTGCTGTGGGATATGCTGACACAGTTGGGTAATCTGTTCAAGTCCGAGCAGGGTACTCAGATTGCCGGAAAAGAAGTAGAAAAGATTTATGCAATCAGCTGTTCCCAGTCTTCCATGCAGTTATCAACATACATCAATGTATTCCATGAATCAGGTCGGTTATCACCGGTTGAGCTTCCTTATGACGGATATCTGACTTATTCCGGATGCCGTATGGTAGCACTGAACCAGGAGGAATCACCTGCAGAGGTGACCGATGAGATTCAGATTACAAAGAACTGTCCGGTTCCGATTATTCGTTGTGTCACGCAGTGGGATTTTAAAGATTTTACAGGTCATATCAATCTGAGAAGAGCAGACAGTGATGAACCTGGCGACCGTTTCCGTCTGTATGAGCTGGCAGGACAGGCGCACAACTCGTTCTCCGGAGCGTTTTACCGTCCTGGATATGAAGAGATCGCGCAGATTCAGAAGATTACCGCACTGCCGCATACAGATATAACAGCGCTTCCACTGGAAGCATTTATGCGCCAGGCACTGACGAATCTGGATTTGTGGGCGAGAGAGGGAATTCCGGCGCCGCATGCACAGGGACTGATTGAGGTGGATGAGAATAATATTGAGGTTCTGGATGAAAACAATAACTGTAAGGGTGGTTTCCGTTTTCCACAGCTGGATGTACCGGTGGCTACTTACTGCAGCGGAACAAAGAAGAACGATCAGGACAGCTGTTGTGTGTATTTCTCTGAGGAAAAGCTGAAGGAGCTGTATCCTACGAGACGGGATTATATTGATAAGATTTTCAAGGCGATTGATGTTCTGGAGGAGCAGAGATTTTTCTCGATTGAGGATGCGGATCAGATGAAGCTGGATATTCTGAAATTGCCGGTTCCTTGTCGGGATCATAGTTCTAAGTTTGAAGGTTAATTGAAAAAAGGGACGCAAGCCAGGAGCCGGGGAACAGATCATGACAACGTGGGCAGGACAACTTTGAACTAGCCACTAACTGCGACTATATTCACTTGGGTCGGCTGACCCAAGCGAAAGTCTCCGTAAGTGTCGGATTTCAAAGCTTGTCCTAACCGCCCACAAAGTGTTGTCTGAACCTGTTCCCCGGCTCCTGGCTTGCTGGTTTTTCAAGACGGAAGGAGAGGAGTATGTGCTACTTCTTCGGTTTGGTGATAGTTGGTGTTATAAGACAGAAGAGATGGAAGACTATAATAAGATGAAAATGTTATCTTATAAAATAATAAAAAGCTACTGTATCATATGGTAAGAAGAATACCGATGATACAGTAGCTTTTTTATTACAGTCAGCAGAAATGCTGATATGTTTTGTTTTATTTCAGCAGATTGTCATCTGTGAAGTAGTCGATGCGCATGGAGTGACGAACATCGTCCAGTGTTTTGGCGGCGGTTTCTCTGGCTGCGGCGCTGCCTTTTTTCAGGATGTCGTATACGTCCGGCAGGTTTTTCTCCCACATTTTACGGCGGTTACGGATCGGTTCGAGTTCGGACTGAATGACGTTGTTCAGGAATTTCTTTACTTTTACGTCTCCCAGACCACCGCGCTGGTAGTGTGCTTTCAGCTCGTCCAGGTTGTTGTATTCCGGAAGGAATTCTTCAAAGTGTTCCGGACGGCAGAATGCATCCAGGTAGATGAATACCGGGTTGCCCTCTACTTTACCCGGATCCTGTACACGGATGTGGTTCGGATCAGTGAACATGGACATGATCTTGGTTCTGATATCTTCCGATTCGTCGGACAGGTAGATGCAGTTGCCAAGGGATTTGCTCATTTTAGCTTTGCCGTCGATACCCGGCAGACGCAGGCAGGCCTGGTTGCTTGGCAGAACGATCTTTGGCTCGGTCAGGGTTTCGCCGTATACGCTGTTGAACTTGTGTACGATTTCTTTACACTGTTCGATCATCGGCATCTGGTCTTCACCAACCGGTACGCTTGTGGCACGGAAAGCGGTGATGTCAGCGGCCTGACTGATCGGATAGCAGAAGAATCCAACCGGGATGCTGGCTTCGAAGTTTCTCATCTGGATCTCAGCTTTTACAGTAGGGTTACGCTGCACACGGGATACGGTAACCAGATTCATATAATAGAAAGTCAGCTCGGTCAGTTCCGGGATCATGGACTGGATGAAAATAGTTGATTTTTCCGGATCCAGACCACAGGCAAGATAATCGAGTGCTACCTGCATGATGTTTTGACGAACTTTCTCCGGATGTTCTGCGTTATCGGTCAATGCCTGCGCATCGGCGATCATAATATAGATTTCGTCATAGTTGCCGGAGTTCTGTAATTTTACTCTTTCTTTCAGGGATCCGACATAATGACCCACATGAAGACGACCGGTTGGACGGTCGCCGGTTAAGATGATTTGTTTCATAAAAACTCTCCTTTGTGCTCTGAAAATAATGTGCTACAAGTATGCTTATACAGAGCAATATAAATTAATTATAAAGCCCCGAGAGAGTGCTGTCAACAACACAAACGAATTAAAAAATTTAGCAATTTAAAGCGAAAAAACGTTAAACCGTATTGTGATATTTAAAAACACCTGTTATAATAACGGAAAAGAACGTTCCAAAACCGGTCTGATGGATCTGTTTTGCATATGAGATGAAATTAAGGAAGGTAAGAGAAATGAATCAGTTGGAAGTATTGAGAGAAAGTCTTGGACAGTGTGACGAGATCATTCTGGATGCACTGCTTATGCGTAACCGTATTGTGGAAGATATCATGGCATACAAAGAGGCAAATGATATTCCGATTCTGCAGCCGGAGCAGGAAGCAAAGCAGAAAGAATGGCTGGAACGGAGAATGGAGTCCAGACGTCACAAAGCAGAAGTGGAAGATGTTTTTAGCAGCATTACACAGAATAGTAAGAAGATTCAGGCAAGAAAACTGTTCAACTACAATATCGTCCTGATCGGCTTCATGGGTGCCGGAAAGAGTACGATTTCTGAATTCCTGAAAACAGCATTTGCGATGGATGTGATCGAGATGGATCAGATCATTGCCGAGAGAGAAGGCATGAGTATCTCCGATATCTTCGAAGTGTATGGCGAGCAGTATTTCCGCGATTTGGAGACGAACCTGCTGATCGAGATGCAGTCGAGAACCAATGTGGTTATTTCCTGTGGTGGTGGTACTCCGATGAGAGAGTGCAATGTTGTGGAGATGAAGAAAAATGGTCGTGTCGTATTACTGACCGCAAAACCGGAGACGATTCTGGATCGTGTCAAAGACAGCCATGACCGTCCACTGATCGAAAACAACAAGACAGTACCATTCATCGCGGAACTGATGGAAAAACGCAGAGAAAAATACGAGGCAGCTGCAGATATCGTCATCGAGACCGATGGAAAAGATGAGCTGCAGATCTGTGAGGAACTGATCCACAGACTGCGCCAGATGGATAATGAATAATTTATAAAAAATACATAAAAAGCTGCGGAAGCAATGGAAAAAACATTGTTTCTGCAGCTTTTTTGCGTTGCCAAGCATACGACAAAAAGGTCCGGTGGACCTTTTTTAGTTACGCAAGCAAAGAGCCAAAGCTCGTGCTCCAATGATAACAGATACCGGGGAGAATCAGATCGTCCGGTAATCGAGTTCCCCTCGTGTCTGGTCAATGACAAACTGTTTGAAGATATCCACCACCGGCGGATGATAGGCATCTTTTAAGGTAGCCATATAAAAGTTTCTCTGCCAGGTCGGGGAAACCAGGGGCAGAACTTTCAGATTCAGTGAATGAATGATCGGTATATCCGGTGCCACAGCAATTCCGAAACCGTTGGCGACAAAACCGGCAACCACGTGATCTTCCGCAATCTCATAGGAAACATCCGGATAAGCACCAATCTGATCAAATAAATGATCGATGATGTGTCGAAGACCGCTTCCACGCTTATAGATAATCTGCTTGTACTCGAGTGTCTCCTCCAGATGAATCTCCGATTTGGAAGCAAGCGGATGACCCTCTGGCACGATGACTACAAGATCCTGTTTGGCGACCGGGATAAATTCAATCAGTGGTTCATCATTGATTTTGGAACAGAAGCCGATATCATATTTCTGTTCTTTTATGCCTTTCAGAATCTCATTTGTGATCACTTTATCGCAGTGCAGAGCAAAGTCAATCTGTTTTCCCTGATTTTCATCCAGAAAGCGACGCAGGATCCGGGGAACAAAGTCACTTCCAAGAGTCCTTAGAAAGGCAATATCAATGTGCCCCTCTCCTTTTCCGGCAAGCTGTAAACTGCCCACGGAAGCATCCAGTTTCTGCAGAATATCCTCAGCATCCGTAAGAAAGGATTTTCCATATTTGGTAAGAGTGACATTTCTTCCGTTCTTTTTAAATAATTTGACACCCAGTTCAGATTCCAGAGATGAAATCGCATGGCTGAGACTTGGCTGGGTGATTGCCAGAAGGTCAGCGGCCCGGGTGTAATGCTCCATGTGCGCAAGTGTTACAAAATATCGCAAATGATAAAGATTCATAAACAGATATGCCTCCTAGTAAAAAAATATCCTCCGCAAACCAGAAGTAACTGTCTGAGATACATCCAGTTACAATTTTCCTTTACAGTATAACACGATATATCGAAAAAATCTATGAATACTCAAATACAATCAATTTGTTTTGAATTTAACAAAGATATATAATCAGAAGTAAGAAAAAGGAATGAAACAAATGATTTTTCAGGAGGATAAAACTATGTCAAAGAGATTCCCAATTACGGTCAGTTCCTGGACACTGGGAGATCAGTGTACTTTTGAAGAGCGTGTTGCAGCGGCAAAGAATGCCGGATACGAAGGCATCGGTCTTCGTGCTGAAACCTATGTAGATGCCTTAAATGAGGGAATGTTCGATCAGGATATTCTGAATATTCTGGACAAATATGATATGAAAGTCACAGAAGTGGAGTACATCGTACAGTGGGCAGAAGAACATCGTTCTTATGAGCAGAAATACAAAGAGCAGCTGTGCTTCCACATGTGTGAATTATTTAACGTAAAACAGATCAACTGTGGTCTGATGGAGAACTACTCTGTAGAATATACTGGACAGAAATTGCGTGAGCTGTGTCAGAGAGCAGGAAAATATATTATCGGTGTAGAACCAATGCCATACAGTGGTATCCCGGATGTGAAAAAAGGATGGGCTGTTGTAAAGGCGGCAGATTGTGACAACGCAAAACTGATCCTGGATACCTGGCACTGGGTAAGAGCAGATCAGCCGGTAGATATTTCCGTACTGGCAGATGTTCCGGCAGACAAAGTCGTGTCCATCCAGATCAACGATGTATGGGAAAGACCATATGCAACCACGATTTTAAGGGACGAATCTATGCATGACCGTCTGGCACCGGGAACCGGTATCGGATGTACAGCGGCATTTGTAAAGATGATCCGTGAAAAAGGTATCGAACCTAACGCCATCGGTGTAGAGGTAATCAGCGATGCAAACCTGGAAAAAGGAATCGAGTATGCGGCAAAACATACTTACGAAAATACAAAGAAAGTACTGGAAGAGGCGTGGCCGGAAGTACTGAACTAAGAAAAGGAGAACAGTTATGAAATTTGTTGCAATGTTTCAGCCGATTCAGATCGGACCGGTAACGGTTAAAAACCGTTTTGTAGTTCCTCCGATGGGCAATAACTTTGCCAATACCGACGGAACCATGAGTGAACAGTCTGTTGCTTACTACAGGGAACGTGCAAAAGGTGGGTTCGGACTGATCACTATCGAAGCAACTGTCGTACATAAAGGAGCCAAAGGTGGCCCGAGAAAACCATGTCTGTATGACGATTCTACCATCGAAAGCTTTAAAAAGGTGGTAGATGCCTGTCATGCAGAAGGTGCAAAGGTTTCCGTTCAGCTGCAGAATGCAGGCCCGGAAGGAAATGCAAAAAATGCAGGAGCACCGATCACAGCAGCTACCAGTATCCCGGCAGCCTGCGGAAGAGATATTCCGAGAGAACTGTCTACCGAAGAAGTGTATGAACTGGTAAAAGGCTACGGAGAGGCAGCCAGAAGAGCAATGGAAGCCGGTGTGGATGCCGTAGAGATCCATATGGCCCATGGTTATCTGGTAAGTACCTTCATGTCTCCGCGTACCAACAAACGTGTGGATGAATTCGGCGGATGTTTTGAAAATCGCATGCGTTTCTCCAGACTGATCATCGAAGAAGTGAAAAAACAGACCGAAGGAAAAATCGCTGTTCTGGCGAGAATCAACTCCGATGATGAAGTACCGGGTGGTCTGGATGTACATGACAGTGCAGCTATCGCAGCTTATCTGGAATCCTGCGGACTGGATGCCATCCATGTATCCCGTGCCGTTCATATCAAAGATGAATATATGTGGGCGCCGACCGTAATTCACGGCGGATTCTCCGCAGATCTGGTAGAAGAGATCAAACGTGCGGTGAATATTCCGGTTATTACTGTAGGACGTTATACCGAACCGCAGTTCGCCGAACTGATGGTAAAAGAAGGACGTTGCGATCTGGTTGCTTTCGGTCGTCAGAGTCTGGCAGATCCGCATATGCCGAAGAAAGCAAAAGAAGAACGTCTGGAAGATATGATTCCATGTATCGCTTGTCTGCAGGGTTGTGTTGCCAACATGTATGCAGGAAAACCGCTGTGCTGTCTGACTAACCCGTTCCTGGGACATGACGCAGAACCGTTAAAACAGGCAGAAACACCGAAGAAGATTATGGTGATCGGTGGCGGCGTTGCCGGTCTGTGCGCTGCATTTGTCGCAAAAGAAAGGGGCCATGAGGTTACTTTATATGAAGCAGGCGGAAAGCTTGGTGGAAATATGCGTCTGGCCGCTTACCCGCCGGGAAAAGGTGACATCACAAATATGATCCGCAGCTATATTCATCGTTGCCAAAAAGATGGAGTTGAGATAAAATTGAACCACGAGGTGACAGCAGACTTCATCAAAGAGGAGAATCCGGACAGCGTAATTCTTGCAACCGGTTCCAAAACACTGGTACTGCCGATCGAAGGCATTGACAATCCGTCTATTATTTACGGATCCGATTTGCTGGAAGGAAAGCGTGCAGCAGGCAAGAAAGTACTGGTAGTCGGTGGTGGAATGGTTGGCTGTGAGACAGCAGCCTTCCTTGGAGAACAGAACCACGAGGTAACAGTTATTGAATTCAGAGACACCGTAGGTGCAGATGTGATCCACGAGCACAGAGTATATCTGATGAAAGATTTTGAAGAATACGGTATCGGTCAGATTACCGGAGCAAAAGTATGCAGATTCTTCGAAGACGGCGTAGAGTATGAGACAGCAGACGGCGAACATCACGAGGCCAGAGGCTACGATTCCGTTGTCCTTTCCATGGGTTACAGAAATTATAATCCTCTTGAAGAACAGGTGAAAGCTATCGTACCGGATACCTATGTAATCGGTGATGCAATCCGCGCAAGACGTGCACTGGATGCAACGAAAGAAGCCTACGATGTGGCATCTCAGATTTAAACCCAAAGCAGGAGGAAAAGAAGATGGAACAGAGAATCAAAGGAACAACAGGATTATTGGCACTGATTGGAAGCCCGGTAGGACATTCAGGATCCCCGGATATGTACAATTTCTGCTTCCGCTATCATAATCTGGATTACTGCTACATGGCTTTTGACATCAAAGAAGATCAGGTACCGGCAGCACTGGATGCCATGCGTCTCTTCAACATGAGAGGATGCAACGTAACCATGCCATGCAAAACTGCAGCAGCGCAGAACATGGACGAATTATCACCGGCAGCACGAATCATCGGCGCGGTAAACACCATCGTTAATGAAAACGGCAAACTGGTTGGTCATATGACAGACGGTATCGGATTTGTATCCAACCTGAAAGACCATGGCGTAGATGTAAAAGGAAAGAAAATGGTAGTTTTAGGTGCCGGTGGAGCAGCAACAGCGATCCAGGTACAGTGTGCACTGGACGGCGCAGCATCCATTTCCATCTTCAATCCGAATGATCCTTTCCTGGATCGTGCAAAAAATACAGCTGAAAAGCTGAAAAAAGAAGTACCGGATTGCGATGTTCAGGTATTCTGTATCGAAGATCAGGACAAACTGAAAGAAGAGATCGCAAAAGCAGATATTCTGGTAAACGGAACACTGGCAGGGATGAAACCTCATGAAGATGTTTCCCTGATTACGGACAAATCCGTATTCCGCCCGGATCTGGTAGTATGTGATGTTGTATACAATCCGGAAGAAACAAAACTCCTCCGGGAAGCAAGAGAAGCCGGCTGTGCAAAGACCATCGGCGGAAAAGGTATGCTTTTGTGGCAGGGAGTTGCAGCCTACAAATTATATACCGGCCTGGATATGCCAGTAGAGGAATATAAAAAGTTCCAGGCGGAAAACGCAAAATAAATAAGAGGTAAAAATGAAACAGAACAGCAAGAAGAATTATGTGATCACATCACTGGCTTTGTATTTCACGTATTTTATTCATGGAATAGGAGCATCTATTCTCGGACTGTATAAACCCCAGTTTGCAAAAGCCTGGGGTGCGGTTGTTGGAAGTGATGGCGTTGTCGATGTGAGTAGGGTAGTAGCTGTTATTGCGGCTTTGGGACTGGGTCGTCTGATCTCTCTTCCTTTCTCCGGGCCGATCTCAGATAAGTTCGGACGAAGATTAAGTGGAATCATCGGTGTGATCTGTTACGGTATCTTTTTCTTCGGAATCGCATTTTCTCCATCCATGCAAATCGCCTATGTATTTGCCATTATCGGCGGAATCGCGAACTCTTTCCTGGATACCTGCGTAAGCCCTACCTGTATGGAGATTTACGTCAATAATCCGTCTATTGCGAACATGTTTACCAAGTTTTCCATGTGTATCAGCCAGTTCCTGTTACCTTTCATGATCGGAATGGTGGCAGCGGCTAACATGTCTTACCGGACGATCTTTCTGGTTGCCGGTGTGGCGATCCTGATCGATGGAATTCTGATCCTGTTACTTCCTTTCCCACAGCGTGGAGAAAATGGTGGTGAAAAACAGGAAAAGAAGAAAAAACAGAAGGTAAAACTGACAAAAGTATCCTTTGCAGCCATTATGATCGGATTTACCAGTTCTTCCACCTTTATGCTGTGGCTGAACTGTAACCAGGAACTGGGACGCTCTTACGGTATGACAGATTCTTCTGCTATTCAGTCATTCTATGCGCTGGGAACTGCGACAGCAATCCTGGCAACCACTTTCTTGATCAAAAAAGGTCTGAAAGAAATCAATGTCCTGATCCTGTATCCGGCGATTTCTACTGTGATGCTGGGTCTGTGCTTCCTGATTCAGGCACCATGGATCTGTCTGGTGGGCGGATTTGTGATTGGTTATGCAGGCGCCGGCGGAGTCCTTCAGCTGGCAACATCCACAACCGCCGAATTCTTCCCGGAAAACAAAGGAACAGCGACCTCCATGGTAATGATCGCATCCAGTATTGCGAACTATACCATCATCTCTCTGGCAAGTTACATTACCAAGGTAGGCGGAGCATCTGCTCCGAGAATGATTCTTCTTCTGAACATGGGAGTTACCGTGGTGGGAATCCTTCTTGCTTTATATGTAAAGAAGAACAGAGATAAATAAGAATTGAAAGATGAGCCATTATCCGGCTTGGATCTTCAGGAAAAACACTGGAAGATCCAAGCCGTTTTTTTCGTGACCAGCGAGTCAAAGCCTCACGCATACGTGGACTTTGGTGACCGATGTGAAACATGAGTAAATAGCCATTTTTCAAAGAAAAATGAGCGGATTACGAATGTTTTTGAGGATTGCGAGAGTGCAAAGCACGTAGCAATCTGGTATCAAAGGGGTCAAAATACCTTTTGCCCCCAACATCATTTGTGGTATAAATTTCTTTTGCTTTTCTTATCTCATGTCTTGAAAAGCCAGCCCCAGGCAGAAGCTTGCTCCTTACAGCAACACTTTGTGGGCGGTTAGGGTAAGCTTTAAAATCCGACGATTACGTAGACTTAGGCTCGAGCGTTCTCGCGAGAGTCTTAGTCGGAGTTAGCGGCTAGTTTAAAGTTACCCTGCCCACGTTGCTGTAAGGAGCAAGCTTCTGCCTGGGGCGTCCTGATTACAAAAAACAGCGCCGGTAAGGGGAATTTACCGGCGCTGCCTATATATCTTTATAAGGTTAATGAAATAGGAATTTGAAATATACATTTCTGAAATTATGCTTTTACAACTAAGTTTGCGTTCGGAGGGTTACAAACTTTTGTGAATGATGTCCAGAACCTGTTTCAATTCCTGGACACCGATCTGTCCCGGGGCAGAAGCTTTGGAAGCGGCACCGAAGGTCAGTGCGGAACCAAAGGTCTCACCGGTCAGACGGCTTACAACACCCGTTCCGGCCATAGACATGGTGATGATCGGGCGGTCTGCGTACTGTTCGGACATTTCCAGAGTAGCTTCTAAAAGAGTCAGAACATCTTTTTTACAAGTTGGCATCAGAGCAATCTTAGGAATGTCTGCGCCGAGGGTCTGCATTTTTCTGAGACGGCGAACAATCTCGTCTTTCTCAGGAGTTTTTGCAAAGTCGTGGTTGGAAGCGATGACTTTTACGCCATTTGCATGGGCATGAGAAATGATGGAGGTCACAATCTCATCCCCGGTAAATGCTTCCACATCCACCAGATCCACATAGCCGCTTTCCGCTACGGCTTTGTTTAACTGTGCATACTGTTCCGGTGAAATTTCTTTTTCTCCGCCTTCCTTGGAGGTTCGGAAGGTGAAGAGTACCGGAATTTCGCCCAGAGCTTCGTTCAGCTGCTTTGCGGTGGTCAGAACTTCCTCAGTATCGAAGACATCATCGTACCAGTCCACACGCCACTCTGCAACATCTACAGGCAGTGTGGAGAAGGTAGAGGCTTCTTTGAGAATTTCCTTGCGGGTTTTACCAACGATCGGAACACAGATCTTCGGTCTGCCTTCGCCGATGGTAATGTTTCTAACTTTTACAGTATTCATAGTGTTTTCCTTTCTCGAAAACCATTTTTGAAGTTTAGTCGTATTTGATGTTCAGAACTTCTTTCATGTGTTCGATAGGCATCGGTTCGCCGGTCCACAGCTCGAAAGCAGCAGATCCCTGGAACAGCATCATTCCCAGACCGTTCATGGTCTTGCATCCAACTTCTTTTGCCATGGAACGCATCTTTGTCTCCAGTGGAGAATAAGGAACATCGACAACGATCAGTTCCGGACGGAAGTAAGATTTGTCCGGTACTACGGACTGTCCTTCCAGCGGTTTCATACCAACACCAGTAGCGTTGACAAACAGGTAGCTGTCCTCCATCTCTTCTTTCAGTTTGTCAAGTTCTGCCAGATCGTAGAGTACTGCGTGAGAAGAAGTACGGGTGTTGATCTTTTCTACGGTAGATACTGCACGATCCCAGAATTCATCTTTGCGGTTGAAGATTACGATCTCTGCAACCCCGTCCAGCGCTGCCTGGATCTCAATAGCTGTAGCAGCACCGCCGGCACCTACGATGGTCATTTTTTTGCCAATGACGTCAATGTTGTTGTCCTTCAGAGCCTGCATAAATCCGATACCGTCTGTGATATGACCGGTCAGATGGCCGTTGTCATTGACGATGGTATTGACAGCACCGCAAAGCTCAGCTGCCGGTGACAGTTCATCCAGATACTGTCCTACCAGTGTTTTGTTTGGCATGGATACGTTGGATCCTCTCATTTTCAGAGTACGGATGGCTTTTACTGCATCTTCGATTTCGTCGGCACCAACTTCGAATGCCAGATATGCATAGTCGTAACCTAATTTTGCAAATGCTTCGTTCTGCATTGCCGGTGAACTGGAGTGACGGATCGGGTATGCCATCAGTCCGATAAGTTCTGTGTGTCCTGTGATTCTTTCTGCCATGATTTTTTGTCCTTTCCTGTAATCATGCTGCTCCACTGACAAGAATGGTAAAGGGAGCAGCATGATTACGCTTTATTTATTTCATCAATATCGGTGGAGAAAAATCCGCCGATATAGGATAACAATTAATCCAGATAACCTCTTTGGGTCAGATGGTAAAGAATATTTCTTCCTTCCATGGTTCCGTCGATGATACGGCGGGCTCTCTGGCTGTCACCGATGTTGATAATTTCCACATCGTCATCTGCGAAAGCATCCAGAAGCTGCGGATACAGCTGACCTTTGGCTCTCATGCCAAGACATACGAAACCATAATCGAATGGAAGTTCATATTCGCCCTCGCTGCCTTTTACCAGGAAGGAATCTGCTTTTACTTCCAGAAGAGCAGTTTTGGTCAGCTGATGTACGCCATGTTTTTTCATCATGCATCTGGTATCGTTTTTGGTTACCGGATCCAGATCACGGCCGATCTGATCCATCATTTCAACGATAGAGATATCAGCTTTACGTGCTGCAAAGAATTCCACAACATCCAGACCTACGGCACCGCCGCCGATAACAGCGACTTTTTTACCTTCCAGATCCTGCGGGAAATCGTTGATATGATTGATCATACCTAAGATAGAATAAACATTTCCGTTTTCTTTGTCAATATTATCCATCAGACCGTTGATCGGAGGAAGCAGAGGACCGGAGCCGGTAGCATTCACGATCAGGTTCGGATGGAACTTGCGGATGTTTTCCGGTGTTGCCTGTGTTCCGGTAAAGATATACAGGTTATCAAGACCTGCCGCACGATGTTCCAAATAGTGTGGGAAGTCAGCCAGACGTTTCTTTGCCGGGATCTTGGAAATCTCAGCAGCCAGACCGCCCAGTGTTTCTTTTTCTTCCAGAAGGAAGGTGTTGCATCCCACTTCTGCAGCTGTACAGGCAGCTTCCAGACCGGCGGTACCGCCACCGATGACAACCACGTTGCAGTTTTTATTGACTTTCTGGCTTTTATAAATATCGCCTTCCAGTACGGACGGGTTGACGGTGCAGCGGATCGGGCGGTTGAAGCCGATACGGTTTCCGGCACAGCCGATGTTACAGGAGATACATTTGCGGATATCACATTCGTGACCGGAGGCTACTTTATTTACCCATTCCGGATCCGCGATCAGTCCACGGCCCATACCGATCAGATCTGCATCACCGTCAGCCAGGATCTTTTCAGCCACTTTCGGGTCACGGATATTTCCCATGGAAATACATGGCTTGCCGAATTTTTCTTTGACAGCTCTTGGCATGTAGGAACGCCATCCGTCTTTCATATAATTGGCATCGATCTGATACTGGATGGAACTGTTCAGACCACAGGATACGTCGAAGATATCCACTTCTTCCTGTACATATTCCAGATATTTCAAAGTATCTTCCAGTGTGTTGCCACCTTCTACCATTTCATCTGCACTCAGACGCAGCATGATCGGAAAGAAAGGTCCTACCTGTTTTCTGACTTCTTCGATGACCATACGGCAGAAACGTGTTCTGTTTTCTACAGAACCACCGAATTCGTCAGTACGTTTGTTAGTGGTAGGAGAGAGAAACTGGCTGATCAGATAAGAGTGTCCTGCATGAATCTCTACAGCATCAAAACCTGCGATCTGTGCACGTTTTGCAGCCTGTCCATATTTTTTTACGATATCCAGGATCTCTTCTTTTGTTAACGGGCGCGGGATATCACCGCCGTCTTTGGTTGGTACATCCGATGCGGACACCGGCTGCATGTTGATACGGGATGATACTGCGGAAGCACCGGCATGGTTGATCTGGATGGCAATGCAGGTTCCGTATCTGTGAATATTTTCACAGAACTTGAACAGACGAGGCAGATAGTTGTCATGATCGATACGCAGCTGAGTGGTACCGTTGGAGCCCTGCGGAGAGTCCACACTGGCGTTTTCCACGATGATCAGACCGGTACCGCCTTTGGCACGCTGCTCATAATAGTTAATATGAAGAAAACTCATTTCACCGTTCTGTTCACCATAGTTGGTGCCCATCGGCATCATAGTGATACGGTTTTTGATAGTCATATTCTTCACAGTCAATGGGGTGAAGATATGCTGATAATTGCCTTTCATAAAGAAACCTCCCTGAGAGTTTTGTAGGTGATGGGGCAAAAAGTGTTTTGCCCTGTTCATGTTTTTGGCGAGTCCCAAGGTCAGAAATCTTTCTGCAAGCAAGCCTGCGTCAGACTTCCGACCTTTTGACTCTGGGTATCATGTATGTGTTAATTATATAACAAAATCATACCAAGAACTAATTCGTATTATTTGCGGTATGATAAAAAAATTCTATCGGTTATCATAAAATTTATTAAAATAAGAAAAAACGGCTGAAAAACGGATTTGCATTGCATATCGGGAGGTGGAATGGTAAGATGAAACATATGTTTGAAAAAAGGAGAGGGATAGCATGAAAGAAGAACTGACGATCCGGGTGGCAAAGCCGGAAGATGCAAAAGGACTTCTGGAGATCTACGCGCCTTATGTGGAGAAAACAGCGATCACATTCGAATATGAAGTACCGTCGGAGGAGGAGTTCGCCGGACGGATCCGTCATATTCTGACGAAATACCCATATCTGGTACTGGAAGAAAACGGGGAGCTTCTGGGGTATGCGTATGCAGGGACATTCAATGAGCGATCTGCTTGTGACTGGGCGGTAGAGACGACGATCTATATCCGGGAAGATCAAAAAAAGAGAGGACTTGGAAAGAAGATGTACGCGGCACTGGAACGGGTGTTGAAAAAGCAGAATATCACAAATCTGAATGCCTGCATCGGTGTGCCGGAAGTGCCGGATGAACATCTTGACCGCAACAGCATGGATTTTCATCATCATCTGGGATACCGGCTGGTGGGAGAATTCTATCAGTGCGGGTATAAGTTTGATACCTGGTATAACATGGTGTGGATGGAGAAAATAATCGGCGAACATCAGAAAAAACAGCCGGCGATGATCACGTTTCCGGAACTTTTAAAGAAAGATCCGACACCGTGGGAAACATAAAATCAGAGAAATAGTGGATGAAGCACAAAAAGAAAAGTATGATGTAAGGAGAATTATATTACATGGAAGGAAATTTGACGAAGGGCCCTATTCTGAAGACGCTGACCAAACTGGCGATACCGATCATGGCGTCTTCCTTTCTGGGGACTTTATATAACATTACCGATATGGCGTGGATCGGACTGCTCGGTTCAAAGGCTGTGGCGGGTATCGGCGTTGGAGGCATGTTTATCTGGCTGTCGCAGGGATTTGCGTCCATGGCAAGGATGGGCGGACAGGTACAGGTAGCACAGTGCGTCGGAAGAGGAGATAAGAAAAAGGCTCATGGGTATGCACAGGCTGCGGTTCAGCTGGCAGCCATTATGGGAATTCTGTATGCGATCATTGCGCTGATTTTTACAAAGCAGATGATCAGATTTTTTAAACTGGAGGATCCGGAAGCGTATGCGGCGGCATTTGCCTACACAAAGATTGCCTGCGGACTGATCGTCTTTTCATTTCTGTCGGTGACACTGACCGGTATCTATACGGCACAGGGAGATTCGAAAACGCCGTTTTATGCGAACCTGATCGGTCTGGCGACCAATATGGTCCTGGATCCGATCCTGATCCTCGGACCGGGACCGCTTCCGAAACTGGGCGCGGCAGGAGGAGCGATCGCAACGGTAACGGCGCAGTTTATCGTTATGAGTATCATGATTCTTGGAATTATGAAACAGAAGAAAGAAAATGTATTAAAAGGCATTTCGTTATTCGCAAAAATCCCTGCAGAATATCTGAGTGGGATCTGTAAAATAGGAATTCCTACGGCACTGCAGGGAATGGCATACTGTGTGATTTCGATGGTGCTCACCCGTATGGTATCAGCATTTGGAGCGGAAGCCATCGCCACGCAGCGCGTGGGCGGACAGATCGAATCGGTTTCCTGGAACACAGCAGATGGCTTTGCCACCGCGTTAAACGCATTTATAGCACAGAACTATGGCGCAGGAGAGATGGGACGTGTAAAGAAAGGATATCGGGCGTCTCAGTGGACGGTTGGTATCTGGGGGCTGTTCATTACGGTGATGTTTGTGTGTGTGCCCCGTCCGATTGCAAATATTTTCTTCCATGAGCCGAAAGCGATAGTGACAGCGATCGATTACCTGATCATCGTCGGATTCAGCGAAGCATTTTTATGTATCGAGACAACGACGGTGGGAGCACTTTCCGGGCTGGGAAAGACCAATCTCTGCAGTGTGATCAGTATTATATTTACGGGTGCACGGATTCCGCTGGCGATGATCCTTGGCAACACTTCCCTGGGACTGAACGGTATCTGGTGGGCACTGTCATTGACTTCCATTGTGAAAGGCGTGTTATTTGTGATTGTGTTCCAGTGGGTAACCCGCACAAAAAAACAGGTGGTTGCCTGACGGAAAACAAGTACAGAATGTCAGAACGGAATCGGCAGAGACTTTGGGTCTTCGGTATTCCGGTAGGCGGAAGGGGTACAGCCTTTGCAACGCCTGAACTGACGGATAAAATAACTCATATTTTCGAAACCGGCGTTTAATGCAATCTCAGTGATGGGAAGCCGGGTGGAGAGCAGCTGGGAGGCCGCCTGGTTGACCCGGTATTCATTCAGGTAGGAAAACGGTGTTTTTCCTACCTTTTCTTTAAAGAAACGGCAGAAATAATTCCGGTTCATATGAATTGTGCCGGCAAGGTCTTCCAGAGATATTTTTTCTCCGTAGTGAGATTCAATATAAGAAAATACAGCTTTTAACGGATTCCCATCGCCGGAAGGCTCTCCTGTCTGGGTACCGGGGATAAAGGACTGGCTGGCAAACAGCAGTTCCAGAATCTGTAACAGTGTGATCTTGATCGAGAGAGCAGCAGTCAGCGAGGTATCGCAGTTTCGGTACTCGTCGGCTGCTTTTTTGATCAGTGAACCAATCGGATCAGTGAGTTCCGAAGGGAGATCCTCGCCATCGGGAAACAGATATTTTCCGGTGCAAAGAGGTACCAGATAAGAGGTCTGGCAGGAATCTGCCTGGAGAAAATTCAGCATATCCAGCCGGAAAACCAGAGCATAATGGTGGGAAAACGGACTGTTTCCAAACAGTCCGTGCAGTGTGCCGGGATTAATAAAATAGATATGTCCTTCCTGAAGCAGCCGGGTACGGTTCTGGGTACGCAGCACCAGACTTCCTTTTGTGACATATAAAAATTCCACTTCTTCATGCCAGTGATATGGCACAAAGTATTGCCCGTAAGGATCTTCCTGAGAGAATGCCTGAAACGGAAGACCGAGAGGACCATGAGAGTGACTTTCGTGATAAGATAAGCTATTCATGTAAATACAGTCCTTTAATTAAAATATATTTGAGTATTATCTGAAAATGTTATGTTTATAATCTAAAGATATCACAGGACTTTCAAAAAAGAAAGAGTCACCGCGTGGATCACAGTAACGATTATTCTGCTTTGTGTATTTCTTATGAAAAAAGGGAGAAATATACAGAAAGATATTACATAGGTGTCAAAAACAGGACAACAGAAAGTGAATATAGTATAAAAAAATAGCAATATATTACAAGAAATAAGAAATGAAATATAGTATCCTGAATATATATGAAAACGAGTCTGAAAATACAGAAAATTTTCGGAAGAAAGAAAAGAGGACAAACATATGAGCAAAGCATGGTGGAAAAGTAGTGTGATTTACCAGATTTATCCAAGAAGTTTCGCAGACAGCAACGGAGACGGTATCGGTGATCTGAATGGTATTACCGAACATCTGGATTATCTGAAAGAACTGGGAGTTGATGTGATCTGGCTGTCACCAATCTATAAATCCCCGAACGATGACAATGGATATGATATCTCCGATTATCAGGATATCATGACCGATTTCGGAACAATGGAAGACTTTGACCGGATGATCGCCGAGATGCACAAACGAGGCATCAAACTGGTGATGGACCTGGTAGTAAACCACAGCTCCGATGAACACAGATGGTTCCTGGAAAGCAAAAAATCAAAAGACAATCCGTATCGTGATTACTATATCTGGAAAGATCCGAAAGATGGCAAAGAGCCAAATAACTGGGGCGCATGCTTCGGAGGTTCTGTCTGGGAATTTGACGAAGAAACAGGAATGTATTATCTGCATTGCTTCTCCAAAAAACAGCCGGATCTGAACTGGGAGAACCCGGTAGTACGTGATGAAGTGTTTAATATGATGACCTGGTGGTGTGAAAAAGGTGTAGATGGTTTCCGTATGGACGTTATCAGCATGATCTCCAAAGATCCTGCATATCCGGACGGAGAAATCCGTGATGGACTGCACGGCGATATGTCACCATATGTATGCAACGGACCTCATGTACACGAATATCTGCAGGAAATGAACCAGCGTGTACTTTCCAAATTCGATCTGATCACCGTTGGTGAAACACCAGGTGTTACCACAGAGGAAGCAAAGAAATATGCAAATCTGGATGGAAGCGAACTGAACATGGTATTCCAGTTCGAACACATGGGAACAACAGATGGAAAATACGGCAAATGGACCACTAAGAAACCGGAAATGAAAAAAGTCCGTGCGGTCATGAACAAATGGCAGAATGACCTGGAAGGAAAAGCATGGAACAGTCTGTACTGGGACAACCACGATCAGCCGCGTGCGGTATCCAGATTCGGTGATGACAGCCCGATGTACCGCGAGGTATCCGCAAAAATGATCGCAACCTGTCTGCATATGCTGAAAGGTTCTCCGTATATCTATCAGGGTGAAGAAATCGGTATGACCAATGCATATTTCAAATCCATCGATGATTACAAAGATATCGAAGCCATCAACGCATACAAAGAGTATACTGAGAGCGGTCTGATGACAGAAGAAGAGATGCTGAACTGTCTGAAGATGGTCAGCCGTGACAATGCGAGAACTCCGATGCAGTGGGATGACAGCGCAAATGCCGGATTTACCACAGGAACGCCATGGATCAGTGTGAATAAAAACTATACACAGATCAACGCAAAAGCTGCCCTGGAAGATAAGGACAGTGTATTCTACTACTATCAGAAACTGATTCAGCTGCGTCATGAGAATGAGATCATCGTAGAAGGTGTATTCCACGGACTGCTGGAAGACAACGATGATATCTATGCATACGAGAGAACACTGGGCGATGAGAAACTGGTGGTAGCTTGTAACTTCACAAACAAAGAAGTACCTTGCGATCTGTTCGAAGGAAAAGAAGGCGAAGAGCTGATCACAAACTACAAAAACCATGTAGCAGGTGCTCTGCAGCCATATGAAACAAGAGTAATTCTCTACAAATAATAATAAAAAACAAGAAAATATACCGCTGATCCGGAAAGAATATGTATAATAATTTCGAAAAAGCGAAAAATCAGGAATGGGGTGTCGAGCGAAACTGTCGTTCGACACCCCATTTTTGACAAAATAAGCACTTCCTGTTCCATATAATAATACTTGTTTTCCAGTAAGTATTCCAGATGGAACGGGGGGTGCTTTTTGTCTTACACAATCTATCCGGATGAACTGTTTGTTACCAATCTGGTGATGGATTATTATTTACTCCGACTGGTAAAAAAACTGTGTGGAGGAAGGGCAGGAGTATTGGCTTCCCTTGGAGGAGCCGCTTTTGGAGCTTTGAGTTATTGTATGCTGATTCTTTTCCCCGTCAGCTTTCCGGTGAATACATTACTGGCATATGTGGCAATCAACACAATCATGGTGAGATTTGGATGTGGACTGCGGACACCCGGAAGGCTTTGCGGTGGAATCGCCGGTCTGTACATAGCAGGATTCCTCATGGGAGGTATGCTGGAAGTTCTGAAACGATTCCTGGGATTTGCCGGGACAAAAGACGTGTTGCTGGCGGGAACCGTCTGTTACCTTGTGTATGCTGCTGTTCTTCCGCGATACCGGGAATGGAGAAAAAAAAGCAGGATCCGCTGCCGGGTAAGACTGCAGATGGAAGGGCAGATTACAGAGGTAAATGCCTTTTTTGATACAGGGAACAGCCTGTATGATCCGATCGCGCAAAAACCGGTAAGTATCATTCAAAAAAGAACTCTGGAAAAGCTTTGTGATGCAGATACAATGGAAAAATTACAGGAATTTCAGAGGGGAAAGGCAGAAAAAGAACCGGCTTTGTCGTTTCGGCGTATGCATCCACATTTTCTGGCTTATTCCAGTCTTGGCTGTTCTTGCGGGCTGCTGGTAGCAGTCACGCTGGATGCCATGTACCTGGAAAATGAAAACGTACAGAAAGTGATCCACGCTCCGGTGGTCGCTTTTTCGGGGGAAGACAGTTCTGCTTTCGGGGACTGCCAGATGATCTTACATCCAAATCTGATAGACAGTTAGGAGGAAATTCTATGATGCAGGCAGTATTACCCAGTCATTTTCGTATGCGTATGTTACCGGGTTTTTCCCGCATGCTGTGGAGAAAACCCGGAGAGGTGTATTATATCGGTGGAGCAGACGTACTGCCCAATCCGTTATCTCCTCAGCAGGAATCCGCAGTGATAGAGAGTCTGACAAAAGAGGACAGCCAGCAGGCGAGGGCAAGTCTGATCGAACACAATCTGCGCCTTGTGGTCTATATCGCACAGAAGTTTGATAACACCGGTGTTGGAATGGAAGATCTGATATCTATTGGAACGATTGGACTGATCAAGGCAATCAACACCTTCAATCCGGAAAAGAAGATTAAACTTGCAACGTATGCGTCCCGCTGTATCGAAAACGAAATCCTGATGTATCTGAGAAGAAACAGCAGAACCCGCATGGAAGTCTCCATCGATGAACCGTTGAATGTGGACTGGGACGGGAATGAGCTGCTGCTTTCTGATATCCTCGGAACAGACGAAGATGTGATCTACAGGGATCTGGAGCACGAGGTGGAGTGTAAGCTTCTGGTAAAAGCTATTAACAAGCTAAATGCCAGAGAAAAGATGATCATCTGTCTTCGCTTCGGGCTGAATCAGCCGGATGGGAAAGAAAAAACGCAAAAAGAAGTGGCAGATCTTCTCGGAATATCTCAATCCTACATTTCCAGACTGGAAAAAAGGATCATGGTGCGGTTAAAAAAAGAAATTGTCCGCTATGAATAAACAGTTAAACTATGTTTAGCGCTTGAAAGAAATGTCTGAAAACAGTATAATATAGAAAAACAAAAGCGAAAGTGAGGAGTTGCACCATGCATTGTGTGAAAAAAGTAACGGATGATTTATACTGGATCGGCGGTAGTGACCGCAGACTGGCTTTATTTGAAAATGTATACCCGATTCCAAGAGGAGTTTCTTATAACTCTTATGTCCTGCTGGACGAAAAAACGGTTCTGTTAGATACCGTGGACGCATCCATCAGCGGATTGTTTTTTGAAAATCTGGAATATGTACTGAATGGAAGGACACTGGATTACCTGATCGTCAACCATATGGAACCGGATCACTGCGCGGTCATCGGAGATGTGGTGAGAAGATACCCGGATGTAAAACTGGTATGTAATGCGAAAACAGTTCCTATGTTAAAACAGTTCTTTAATTTCTCGGTGGAAGACCGTACTGTGATTGTAAAAGAAATGGACACCCTGTGTACCGGAAAACATACCTTTGCCTTCGTGATGGCACCGATGGTGCACTGGCCGGAAGCTATGGTTTCCTATGATACTGTCGATAAGATCCTGTTTTCCGCAGATGGATTCGGAACGTTCGGAGCAATCAATGGAAACCTGTTTGCGGATGAAGTGAATTTTGAAAGAGACTGGCTGGATGATGCCAGAAGATATTTTATTAATATCGTAGGAAAATATGGCGTTCAGGTACAGAATCTTCTGAAGAAAGCAGCTACCCTGGAGATTAAAATGATCTGTCCTCTCCACGGACCGGTCTGGAGAGAGAATCTCGGATGGTTTATTGAAAAATACGATACCTGGAGTAGCTACAAACCGGAGGATCAGGCAGTTATGATCGCCTATGCATCCATCTATGGCAATACGGAAAATGCCGCCGAGATCCTGGCATCAAAACTGGCAGATAAAGGTGTAAAGAATATCGCCATGTACGATGTATCTGTGACAGATCCTTCGGTGATCGTATCCGAATCTTTCCGCTGCAGCCATCTGGTATTTGCCGCACCGAGCTATAACGGCGGTATCTTTACCAAGATGGAGACGGTACTCTCTGAACTGAAGGCTCACAGTTTGCAGAACCGTACTGTAGCCATCATGGAAAACGGAACCTGGGCGCCGGTTGCCGGAAAACAGATGCGGGAAATCTTTGCCGGTATGAAAAATATTGAACTCTTAGAGGAAGGTGTAACGATCCGTTCTGCGGTAAAAGAAGCACAGGAAGCATCTCTGGAAGCACTGGCTGAAAAAATCGCTTCTTCCTTACAATAAAAGGCAGGATAAAAAAGTCAAAATAATACACTTTTTTGTCAGTTTAATAGAGGAATTCTCCCAATTTATATAGTATATTTATTTTAAACTATAATTGTTCAGCATCCTCACAGTCACGAGTCAAATAGCATTCCGGACGATAAAACATGCTATTTTGACTTGTATATCTCGAAATTTTGGCATATTCATGCCGAAACACCCTGCGGGATATTAACTGCTGAACAGTTACAAAATAAAAAATTAAAGGAGGTTTTTTACAAACATGGGAATGGAAGAGTATAAGCTGGAAGCACATCCGGTAAGCAAAAAAGAAGCGATTATTCAGGGAGATTGTTATCGAATCACGATGCTGACATCTGCACTGGTACGTCTGGAATACAACAGCGAAGGTGTATTTGAGGACCGTGCAACACAGTCCGTACTGAACCGTGATTTCCCGGTACCGGAATTCAAGGTCGTTGAGGATGAAGAAGAGCTGGTTATTTATACAGATTCTCTGGAGATTCATTACAACAGAAAACCATTTGCAGCAAACGGTCTGTCTATCAAAGTCGTAGGCGGCGGTGGCGGCTGGGGAAGAAACTGGAATTACGGAGATGAACCGAGTGATCTTCTTGGAACAGCCCGCACACTGGACGGATGCGACGGTGCTATGAAACTGAGTGATGATGCTTATTTGAAGGGTGACACACCGATGAACGAAAAATACAGCGGTAAAGTCAAAATGGAGCATGGTATCATCTCAAGAAAAGGCTTTGCTGTTGTGGATGACAGTCATTCGATGGCACTGACAGAAGACGGATGGGTAAGTCCGAGACAGGGAGATGGCGAGGATCTGTATTTCTTCGGATATGGCCATCGTTATCTGGAAAGTCTGAAAGATTTCTATTATCTGTGTGGAAAACAGCCGCTGCTGCCAAGATATGCATTTGGTAACTGGTGGAGCCGTTATCATCGTTACACAGAGGAGGAATATAAAGAACTGGTAGAACGTTTTGAAGACGAAAAACTGCCGTTCTCTGTAGCTGTTGTTGATATGGACTGGCATATCGTTGACGATGTAGATCCGAAATACGGAAGCGGCTGGACAGGATATACCTGGAACAAAAACTTCTTCCCGGATCCAAAAGGATTTATGTCCTGGCTGCATGAGCACAATATGAAGATTACACTGAATGTGCATCCGGCTGACGGAATCCGTGCATATGAGGAACTGTATCCGCGCGTGGCAGAAAAGATGGGAATCGATCCTGAAAGTGAGATTGCAGTACAGTTTGATCCTGCAGATCCACATTTCATGGAAGTGTACCTGAAAGATCTGCATCATCCGCTGGAAGAAGAAGGCGTGGATTTCTGGTGGCTTGACTGGCAGCAGGGAACTGTTACCAAAGTGCCGGGACTGGATCCGCTGTGGATGCTGAACCATTATCATTATCTGGACAGCAGCTGGAAGGGTAATCGTCCGCTGACTTTCTCCAGATATGCAGGTGTGGGAAGTCACAGATATCCGGTAGGATTCTCAGGTGACAGTGTAATCTCATGGGAAAGCTTACAGTTCCAGCCATATTTTACCAATACAGCAAGCAACGTTGGATATGGATGGTGGAGCCATGATATTGGTGGCCATATGATGGGTATCCGTGACGATGAACTGATGGCAAGATGGGTAGAATACGGAGTATTCTCTCCGATTAACCGTCTGCACAGCACCGATAATCCGTTCAACGGAAAAGAACCATGGAAATTTGACAAGATCACACAGGGTGTTATGGAAGATTACCTGCGTCTGCGTCATGGAATGGTTCCATATCTGTACACCATGAACCACAGAGCAAATTACGATGATCTGCCGCTGATCCAGCCAATGTATTATCTGGAGCCGGATCGTGAAGAAGCTTATCAGGTACCGAATGAATATTACTTTGGTTCTGAACTGCTGGTGTCCCCGATCACAGAGAAACAGGATCCTGAAGTTCGTGCAGCGAAAGTAACAACCTGGCTGCCGGAAGGAATGTGGGTTGATTTCTTCACGGGTATGGTATACCAGGGTGGCCGTATGATCGATCTGTGGAGAGGTGTAGAAGATATGCCTGTTCTGATGAAAGCAGGAGCTATCGTTCCGATGAAAGATATGGCTGATTATGACAGCAGCACCGATAACCCGAAAGCTATGGAAGTTCGTGTATTCCCGGCAGAAGACGGAACCTTCACTCTGTGGGAAGACCAGGGAGATACACCTGTAGATAAAGAAGAAAACTGGGTAGCTACACAGCTGACATTTACCGGCGGAGAAGAAGATACTTTCACCATCGGCAAAGCACTGGGCAATGTATCTGTGATTCCGGAAAGCAGAAGCTGGAAGGTAGTATTCATGGGTGTGGAAAAAGCATGCTGCAAAGTAACTGCAGACGGCGAAGAAGTAGCTGTAAAAGTTTCCTATGATAAAGCAATTGCAGCACTGACCGTAGAAGTACCGGAAACAGCAGTAGGAAAAGAAATCGTGATCACATTTACAGACGGTATATCTCTTGCAGAAAACGATCTGGCCGGACGCTGCTATGCAATGCTTGATAAAGCTCAGATTCCTTACAACCTGAAGTCTGCTATTCAGGCAGTTGTGGAAAAGATGGGCAAAGACGGCATCGGAACACTGGCAACCATGAATCTGAGCCCGGCACTGATGGGTGCAGTTCTGGAACTGCTGACAGCATAAGAGTGTGTGACAGATAAATTACATAGGTAAATACAAAAGCCCCTGTCCGGACAATACTATAAAGATTGTCCGGACAGGGGCTTTGTTATCTTTCAGGAAATTGCAGATCCTGGGATTCTATATCGTGAGAATGATGTATCTGAAAAAGTGTGTGGATCATCCCCGGACGATCCGGATCAGATTTTTATCGAGCATTAGCGTCCGGTTCCACGGATTAATGATCACGCCGTCTATTTCTTCTACTGAAAGAGCAGAAGTAAACAGTTTTTCGATATCGGTGAGGAAAGTGGACATTACGCTGCCACCGCCTTTGATTTCCTCATCAAAACTGGTAAAGGCTGTCCACCATTTTTTACTGTCATCGGTTTGAAGTGCCTGGAGACGCATCTGATTATCACCAGCAGGTGGTTCCAACGCAACGATCAGCTGTCCGTGAGCAAGCATTCGTCTGCGGAGTACGGTGAGGGTGTGTGCAAGCATTTCCTGGGAAGGGTGCTGCTGCAGTGCCAGGATTGCCTGCTCGATCTGTTCGTTACCCTGTAAACCTTCGTCTGTATGTGAAGTTTTGTTATCTATCATAGTGGATTCCTCATCTTTCTGAAACATAGTAAAAACAGTATAGCACAAAAAGTTACGGTTCGAAAAGATGGAAATATGAAGAACTGTCAAGGAGTAAAACTTTTTTTATTTTTGTCGGAAATGAATAGACAGTTTGCCAGCTGAGAATCATTTTAGTTGTAAAAACAAATACAATTAGGAGGATTCTTATTATGGCATTGAACAAGGTAGAGATCTGCGGCGTGAATACATCCAGGCTTCCGGTACTGACCAATGAGGAAAAAGAATTGCTCTTTGAAAAGATAAAAAAAGGGGACAAAGAGGCAAGAGAACTGTACATCAAAGGAAATCTCAGACTGGTGTTAAGCGTGATCAAGAGATTTTCCGGAAGCAATGAAAATGCGGATGATCTGTTTCAGATCGGCTGTATCGGACTGATGAAGGCGATTGATAACTTTGATACGACCTTGCAGGTGAAGTTTTCTACGTATGCGGTACCTATGATTATTGGAGAGATCCGGAGATACCTGCGGGACAATAGTACGATCCGGGTCAGTCGTTCACTGCGGGATACGGCTTACAAAGCCATCTATGCCCGGGAAAATTATCTGAAAAACAATCTCCGGGAACCGACGATTATGGAGATCGCGTCGGAAATCGGGATGGAAAAAGAGGAGATCGTTTATGCCCTGGATGCGATCCAGAGTCCGATGAGCCTGTACGAACCGGTGTATACCGAAGGTGGAGACACCCTGTATGTGATGGACCAGGTGAGCGATAAGAAAAATAAAGAAGAAAACTGGGTGGAAAATCTGGCATTACAGGATGCGATGAACCGGTTAAATGACAGAGAACGTCATATTGTGAACCTGCGGTTTTATGAGGGCAAGACGCAGATGGAAGTAGCACAGGAGATCGGCATTTCCCAGGCACAGGTCAGCCGTCTGGAGAAAAATGCCCTGCGGGTGATGAGAAATTATCTCCGGTAGGGGATAGTGGCTTTTCTTTTTTGGGGGAGTTTGGTAAACTTAAGGAAAGCTGGTTTTGGAGGTTGATTACAATGGGAAGGGCAGCAGGAGTGAACTGGAAGAAAAGTTTGAAAAGCTGTCGTTCTATTGGTAAAAATGGAAAAAGAATTGATACAGAAATTTTACAAATATAAGCTGGAGAAGAAACAAAGTGAAAAGGTCGAATCGCATCTGTTATTTTCGACTCTTATGAAAGATAGACATTGTTTTTCTTTTGTAGGGGCAGGCGGGAAAAGTTCGCTGATCGAAGTTATGGCAACCTGGGGAACCAAGCAGGGGAAAAAGGTACTGGTAACGACGACCACGCATATTTTCCGACCGGAGCCGGAAAAACTGGCACGGACACCGGAAGATCTGGAACGTATCTGGGGCGCGGGAGACTGGGCGGTGATCGGAGAGGTGGAAGTGAAGCAGCCACAGAAACTAAAAATGCCGAATCCCGCCTGGATGAGACAGGCGATGGCACTTGCGGATCTCGTCCTGATTGAGGCGGATGGGTCGAAACGACTGCCCTGTAAAGTACCCGCCGCGCACGAACCGGTCATTTTGCCGGAGACAGAGGTTGTGATTGCAGTTCTGGGACTTTCGGCGTTGGGGAGAACAGTAAAAGAATGTTGCTTTCGGTTGGAAGAGACAGAAAAGCTGTTGGGGGCGGATGAGGATCATCTGCTGAGCTGCGAAGATATGGCGAAGATTCTGGCATCTGAGGAAGGGCTTCGGAAAGGTGTCGGAGGGAGAAAGTATGTGGCTGCGTTGAATCAGTGCGATGATGATCAGCGAAGAGCGGCGGGAGAACGGATCGGAGAAATGTTGTGCGGATGGGGTGTGGAGGATGTGATTTTGACGAGAATGAACAACTGTTGATGGAGAGAAGCTGTAACGTTTTAATGGGGCAATATAGTATAGATTAAAAAAATACAATGGATTGAAATCATACGGAAAAGCAGATGCCAAAAACTTCACTTCATACAGAAGGTATCTGATTCTTAGAGCTGACAGAGGGAAACAAAGGAGAAAAATATGAGTGGATTTACACATTTTGATGAAAAAGGAAATGCCGTGATGGTGGATGTGCATGAAAAGGCAGATACTTACCGTGTAGCGGTGGCGCAGGGAACGATTACAGTCAACAGGGAGGTTTTTCAGGCAATCAAAAATCACACGGCAAAAAAAGGAGATGTTCTCGGCATCGCGAGGATCGCCGGAATCATGGGTGCGAAAAAGAACGCGGAGTTGATTCCGCTGTGCCATATCATTGCACTGACAGACTGTGAGATTGCATTTGCACTTGATGAGAAAACCCGTCAGATTACAGCAACCTGTCGGACATCCTGTGTGGGGAAAACCGGTGTGGAGATGGAAGCGATGACGGGAGTCAGCGTGGCTCTTCTGACGATCTACGATATGTGTAAGGCGATGGATCGCGGCATGGTGATTTCCGAGATTCATCTGGTGGAAAAGATGGGCGGAAAGAGCGGACATTACAGAAACGAAAATGGATAACATATAAGAAAAAATGAAAAAGATTACGTTACGTCAGAAAAAAATAAATGAACAGAACACATGAAAAAAGGGAAAGGGAATAGTAACAGGTGAACAGAATGGAAAAACGAAAATATAAAGTGGGAATTGTTACGCTGAGCGATAAAGGATCCCGCGGAGAGCGGGAGGATCTGAGTGGCCCGAAGATTCAGGAATTGCTTCCGGACGATCGGTATGAAGTGGTATCTTATCGGATACTTCCAGACGATCAGCCAGCGATCGAGAAAGAACTTTGCAGACTGGCAGATGAGGAACATTGTGCGTTGGTTCTGACAACCGGTGGTACGGGATTTTCCATGCGCGATGTGACACCGGAAGCTACGCTTGCAGTAGCAGACAGGGTCGCGCCGGGGATTGCAGAGGCGATTCGGGCATACAGCCTGACGATCACACCGAGAGCAATGTTAAGCCGCGCTGCCAGTGCAATCCGCAAACAGACCCTGATCGTCAATCTTCCGGGAAGCCCGAAGGCTGTAGCGGAGAGTCTTGCCTACATACTGAGTTCACTGGGACACGGGCTGGATATTCTTCTGGGAGAAGATGGGGAATGTGCACGGAAGTGAAAATAAAGATGTAATCTTCCTTATTTTGTGGAGATCTTGTACTTGTTAAAGACAAGTTTTGGAGTCAGAGTAAATTTTAACAGACTTTGGTTTGAACGATAAATGTAGAAAAATTGAAAAATAATTGGATAATCGGAGAGAATATGAGCGAAAAAGAAATTGTATTCTGCAAAAGCGGCGGTTGTACCGCGAAACTGGGAGCCGGAGTGCTGGAACACATCCTGGAGCGGCTTCCGAAGGGGAAAAAAGATGAAAATTTGCTGGTTGGTTACGACAGCAAGGATGACGCGGCGGTATATCGCCTGAATGAGCACCAGGCGGTGGTACAGACATTGGATTTTTTCCCACCGATGGTAGAGGATCCGTACATATTTGGGAAAATAGCGGCAACGAATGCCCTGAGTGATATCTATGCTATGGGAGGAGAAGTAAAGACAGCACTGAATATTGTTTGCTTTCCGGAATCCATGGACCTGAATATCCTCGGAAAGATCTTACAGGGTGGAGCTGAAAAAGTACAGGAAGCGGGTGGAAGCCTTGCAGGCGGTCATTCGATCGCAGACAGTGATGTCAAATACGGTCTGTCCGTGACCGGTGTGGTAGATCCGGAAAAAATATGGGAAAACAACGGCGCAAAACCGGGCGATTGCCTGATTCTGACTAAACGGCTGGGCATAGGCATCCTCTGCGCCGCGAACCGTGTCAGCCAGGCACCAAAAGGAGCGATGGAGCAGGTGATTGCTTCCATGACAACACTGAACCGCAAAGCGTCTGAGATCGGACGAAAATACCCGGTACACGCCTGCACCGATGTCACCGGATTTGGATTCCTTGGGCATCTGCACGAAATGATGGACGGCAGACATTCCTGCAAAATCTACGCAGACCGGCTCCCGGTATTTGACGGAGCGGAATCATGCGCAGAAGAATTCCTCCTGACCGCAGCAGGACAGAAAAACAGGAATCATCTGGAGCAGTATGTGCGGTTTGAGAATGTATCGTTCGGGATGGAAGAAGTATTGTACGATCCGCAAACTTCCGGCGGACTGCTGTTTGCAGTGCCGGGAGAGGTGGCGGAAGAACTGCGCGGAGAACTGCGGGAGACCGGACTTCCGGCGGAGATTGTCGGGAAAGTGATGGCGAGAGAAGACATAGAGATTCAGGTGGCAGGGCGCAAATAGAGACTTGAATGATCCGGCATACAAAACGTATCTGTCATTTTTTTTTCGCCCAGAAAGAACTGAGTACCTAGAGCGTGTCTGAAAAAGGCTTTTCGTGAACTGTATGCGATTTTTGCCATAGGTTATGCGGATGAAACACCTGCGGCAAGACCAAGAAAGAGAATAGAAGAAGTGACTGAGTGGCGGGTGTGAGATTTTACTTAAAAAGCTATGTCGACACATGCATTCTTTTGCTATAATAAAGGCTGTATGTTTCGACATAGGAGGATAAAAATTTTGGAGCGTAAATCACAAATAGAATTAACAAATATGTGTCTCATCTGCGATGGAACACGCATCCTGGTGGAAGAAAAGCGCGGCACATCCTACCCGGGCGGTCTGATTTTCCCGGGTGGACATGTGGAAAAGAATGAATCACTGTGGGATTCCGTAATCCGTGAAATCAAGGAAGAGACCGGTTTGACCATAAGAAATCCGAAACTGTGCGGTGTAAAAGACTGGATTGAGAAGGACGGCACGAGATATCTTGTTCTCCTGTATAAGACGAACGAGTTTGAAGGCGAATTAAAATCATCCGAAGAAGGAAGAGTCTTTTGGCTCGAACGGAAAGATGTCCTGCAGGCGAATCTGATCTGGAATATGAGAGAACTGCTGGAGATTTTTGATACAGATGATTACAGCGAGTTTTTCTTCCGGGATGATGAGAAGGTGAGACCGGATAGAAGAAATTTGTTGGGATGAGAGAGAAAGTTGGAATTTATGATAACGGTATATTTCGTTTGTCATGGTAAGTGGCGGAAACAGTACGGAAATTCTTTAAAAATCAAGAACTTTTTTTAAAGTTCGATTTGAATTTGCAAAACTTTAATTCGTGTGGTTGTAGAGAATTTCATTGTTGGTGGAGTATATATATGATACAATCAAAATTAATGCTAATAAATGTGTTTCTTACTAACAAGAGGTAAAATATGGTAGTATTAAAAAGGTTTGTAAAACTTTGAATTGTAATATTGGAGATATTATGGATATATTTTCAGTGGAATAGACTAATAAATGGAGGATTGTCTTATGCCTATTCGTTTATGGCCTAATGATTATACTAAAAAAGAGCATATAACATCTTATGAACGTTTTTTGCTTCGTAATGCAGAGAAGAATTTTAAAGATGGACATTTTGCAGTTGATATAGATCCTGTGAGAATGAGTGATTCAACCTTAAAAATGGGAATGTATTTATCACCATCAGAAGGTTTAGTTACGTATTCCTTGTTTCCAGGAGATATTAATGCACAATTGATGGATGTTTATATTAGTCATGTGCAGATGGTAGAGGACAAAATATATGAGCGTCTCTTAGATTCGAAGATTTTAATAATTCGAGCAGGAGAGTATAAAGTACTTAAATTTCCATATAAGCATATGATCCTATTTCAAAATGAACTTACTGACAAGTCCAAATTTGAAAATGCACAATTACAACGTTTAGCGGCATATGCATCTTATAAATTTTTTCATCCATTAGATACAACGGGAACAATAAAATATAAAAAGGAACTGAAAATTTTTGAACATATAAGAAAAGAATATGATCCGAATTTCAAAGAGATTTCCGACATTGAGCAGAAGGCTGTATTTGAAAGATTAGCACCAGAATACACGGTTGTTATGAATGAAATGGAGAATGTACAGGTACCTGTAAATAGAACCTTTCATTCTGAAGAAGAGATGCGTATTACTGGAGACGAACTAGAATACAGAACGTTTTTCCTTGATGAATATCAAGTAAGCCTTGTTAATGATATGGGGCGTGGTCATAGAGTTATTTTTGCAAATCCTGGAGCAGGAAAAAGTGTGCTTTTGTTATCTAAGGCTTTTAAATATGCGAGCATGTATAAAGATTCTCAGATTTTATTAACATGTTTTAATAACAATCTAGCCGATTCGTATTGTTTTAAAAGAAGCTGTGCAAATTTTGGAGATAATTGCAATTTACATATTATGACATTTCATAAACTGGTAAAGAAGATTTATGAAGAATGTTTGCATCAGAGATGCAATTCGAATATTGCAACACCAGAAGAAATACAACGTTGCATTGATCTTGTACGAACCGGTAAGTTGTCTCTTCGATTTAAAGCAATATTTATAGATGAAGTTCAAATTTTTGATCCGCAGTATTTGGAACTTTGTTATTTGCTGTTGGAAGATGCAGATGATAATATTTTCTTGATGGCTGGAGATCTAAATCAGACAGTTCGTAAGAAAAGTCGTCGTGGGGATGTCCCGTGGAAGAAAATTGCGGGAATCCAATTAGACTACACGGGACGTGTTCGTTATATAAAAAAGAATTATCGAAACAGCCAAGAAATCGGTAAATATCTCTGCCATATGTTAGAACATATGAATGACCGAATGAAAATGCTGGATATGATTAATTTTAAAGAATTTGAGTATGATTCTTTCGAGATCGGTGATAAAAAAAGTTTGGCGTTAAAGGTTAAGACTGGCATTAACCGTTTTAATATTAAGGATGAAACCGTTAATGCAATAAAAGAAATTGTAACTCAATACAGAATAAGCTATTCAGAGATTGCTATACTATTCCCATATAAGCAACGCAAACAGATTAAATATCATTATCTATGTTGGTTAGAGCAGGCACTCAATGATGCGGATATCCCGTATTCGTTGATTACATCCTCTTTTAAGGGATCTTTTGATCGTAAGAGATATAGTGATACGAATGGTATTGTTGTTTCGACCATTGAGTCGTCTCTTGGATTAGATTTTAAAGCGGTTATTGTAGCTGGTTTGTATCCATATAATTACATTTTCGGTGATAACTATTACAAGAAGACAATATCTTCTTGGGCTGTAATTAAAGAGATGTCTGATGATGACCAGTTGAAGGTGCAGAGCCAGATGAGAGCTATGTACACGGCATGTTCCAGGGCAAGGGATGTATTGTATGTCTTAAGTGATTTGATTCCAGGATCTCCAATGGAGGAAATTCTGCAGAAATAAGAGGTGTATTATGGCAAGTAACTACAATATAATGGCGAATTATATCGTATCAAAATACATAGAGAGTGTAACAGGAAAAGATCTGGGAGAAACTTTTGTTGATGATGACCCTTCTAAACGTGTTATGGTAGGCATGCTTTCAGAGGATAGAGTTGAAACTAAGTTTGAAGGCGGATATGTTGAGAAAACAAATACACGATTTGACAGTATTCCATCTATCAGCATTTCTTTTGTTGTGAAAAAGAATGAATCGGGCATTCTTCATGTTATTCCAGCTGGTTTATTGTTTTATATGGTTCAGCCGAATTATGAGAAAACAGTTCAGTATATGCTTGATCGATATTCCGAAAAAGACTCTGAACGTTATACTGATATTTTGCAACTTTGCGAATGTTATCCAGAAATTAAATTCAATCTTCCATTAACATATAAAAAAATAGATATAGCCTCTGTGATGGCGGATGGAATTGAGATTAAGTTTTCTGATATTACGCCTGGACAGACTTTTCATCTCAAACAGAAAATTGTTGAAAAGCTGAGTGTATTGATGAATCAGATTGCGAATGAAATCTGTATTGTCTCTCAGAGTAGAATAAGTTTTTTTGACTTAACAGATCCTGATAGATTTCGTGTGGTGACGGGGGTCAAAGATGAAAGAGTACAGCCACGGTGGGATATCGACATTGTGTGTAATGTAAAAGAAGAGGGGGATACTCTGCGATTCTTATTGCAAATGGTTAACACTACACCTATAAATGACAAGAAAAATACTGGATATCTTCCCAAGATCTTTGATGCAGGTATACGCGTAAAAGGTAATGAAGAAATCGAATTTCAGAACATTCAACTTGACTATTTTAGTGGAAGTTATAAAGAAAGAAATCCGATTTTTGCAGTTACGGAGAATTCTTCTGCCGAGTATCACATGAAAAACAATGAAATCTGTACCAATAACATTCCAATCTATTATCAGAAGCGTTTGATAACCAAGGATGATCTGAAAGAATATGTTACTTTTGCGAGGCTGATTCAGAATCCTATTGAAAACCTAAATTATATTCTTTCGAGAATGGAAGAAGATTACGATCGCTGTGAGGATGATTTTGAATCACGTAGGAGCAAATTGTCCTCACAAGCACGTTTGAAATACCAGAATGCGTTGAGAGAATATGAAAATGAAATTTCTCGTTTCCGCAATGGTATCAAGCAAATAGAATATAAAGACTTTGTTCGCAAAGCTTTTTCTTACATGAATAGAACGTTCCAGACAAAACTAGATGGCCAGTCCAAAAATATCACTGGATGGCGTCTTTTCCAGATTGTATTCATTGTATCCATGATCGGTGAAACGATTCGCAGTGAGTATCAGGATGATGACTCTTTGGCATATGCAGATATTGATGTGGCAAATCTTCTCTACTTTCCTACTGGCGGTGGAAAAACAGAGGCATTCCTTGGTATCACTGTATTTGCAATGTTCTTTGATCGGCTTCGCGGAAAGACTCAAGGAATTACTGCATTTCTGAAATATCCTCTTCGATTATTGGCTGTACAGCAGTTGGATCGTGTACTTGCTATTGTTATGCAAGCTAATGCGGTTCGCCAGGAAAATATAGAGCTTGCCATGAGTACAGAATTTCGTGTTGGCTTTTATGTTGGAAAGGATAATACACCTAACAAGATTAGTAAGAATGAGAAACTCAGTAGCAGAGGTGAACAGCAGAAAAACCTGGATTTATTGTTAGAAAGTGATCAAGAAACACTAAATGAATACTATCGCTTTATAGACAAGTGCCCATGTTGTGGCAAAAAGATGATCAATGTTCGATTCAATAAAGAACGATGGGTTTTAGAACATATTTGCGATAATCCAGATTGTCTGGTAGATGTTCTTCCGGTGTTTATTGTTGATAGTGAAATTTATCGTTACTTACCGTCCATTGTGGTTAGTACCATTGATAAAATGTCTCTGATTGGTATTAGTAACGAATTCAAGGCACTGTTTGGGCAGGTAAAACGTTATTGTCCTATTCATGGTTTTTCAACTGGATCCAAGTGTACTTGTGCTGAATCTGGTTGTAGTGGTCGTGCTCAGAACGTTGGATATTTGAAGGATCCAGTTCCCACTCTTTTTATTCAGGATGAGATGCATCTGATAAAGGAAAGTTTAGGAACATTTGATGCCCATTACGAATCTTTCATCTACTATTATGCTAAGCGGATGGTAAAACCAGATCATAGAAAGAAAATTCGTTTTATTGGTGCAACTGCTACTATCTCTATGTATCAGGAGCATATACGCAATTTATATCATATGGAGCCAAAGCGCTTCCCTTGTGAATATCCCGCTGTAAAGAATGGAGAGGACTTCTATTCATATACGGATGAGAATGATATTACTCGTATTATCCTTGGTTATGCACCATATGGTAGGTCTATCACGGATGGAATGTGGGAATCTGTATATCTCATGCGCCTCATAGTTTATCATATGATGGAACAACTGGAGGAAAGTTATGAGACTCTAAAGCAGCAGGGTTTTACGGCGTCTATAGAAGAATATCAGAATATGCTTTTTGATTACTGGATTGAACTTGTATATAACAACCGTAAACAGGATGCAATTGAATTGGAAAATGCTTTTCAGAATCAGGCTAATAATAGGTTGGCGGCAAAGAATATCCCGCTGTATGTAATTAAACAGATGACGAGTGATGTTGACTTTCAGACCGTTAGAAAAACGTTGTTTGATATTCAGGCCAATAGGAAAAATACAGATAGTACGAATCTTATTCTGGCAACCAGCACTATTTCACATGGAGTGGATGAAGATTCGTTTAATATCATGTATTTCTTTGGAATGCCGAACAATAATGCTGAATATATTCAGGCATATTCTCGTACTGGACGAAAATATACGGGGATTGTAATTGATATCATTCGATTAATGCGGGTGAGGGACCGCTCTTATTTAAAGAATTTTGTGACTTTCCATCAGAATAAGGATGATCTGGTAGAATCTGTACCTATTAATCGATGGGCAAAGAATGCTATATATAGTACGCTTCCTGGTATTTTATCTGGTGTTATCATGCAGTACTATACTGTTCTTACAGACACAGACCATTTATATCATGCAGTAAAAGTTAAAAAACTGCTGATGGATGGAATCATAAAACCATATGATGTCATTAGTACGATGATTGCAATATATGATTGCAGAGATAACGAAAAGATGTCTCTTGCATATAAGGAAATTATTTCAGAAGAGGTAACCAAGATTCTGAATGGTATCCAGAATGGTAATTTTACAAATGAGGAGTTTCTCTCAGTTGCAATCGGACGTTATTCTCATGGAAAGTTAATGCCTATGAGGAGCTTACGTGATACAGAAGAACAGGTCGAAATCAAGTTAAGGTGATGATGCTATGAAGAGAAGTAAAAATCAGGCGGTATATAAATTTTTGCCGGAGACATGGGTTTCTGAACACGATGAATCCAATGTTGCGGTGACGGCAAAAATCATAAAGTGGAATTATGATAAGATGCAGGACATCTATGATGATTTTATCGAAAACGAAATAAAAAGACAGATTGAATTATTTGGAAAACGTGGTGGCGATATTACATCTTTTGATCTTCGCAATGATGTTCATTCATTCTGTATCGTAGAACCTAAGTGTTTAGAGGGGATTCCGGATATTTTTGGTGAGATGTCACCATTAGTATTCTACTGTAGTTCTTGTGGTCATGTTATTGAAAAACGCTATGTCAGTGATGTTGACAAGTATGTTTGGAACTGCACAAATCATGAGTGTAAAAAGCGTCATTCAGTAAAACAGTTACAGATGATTTATGCGTGTGAATGTGGTTTTGCACAGGGGGTTCGTGTCCCGTACTTAAAAGGACATCATGATTTTAAGTATCATCCAAATGAGAACCAGTTCAAGATGTTTTATAAAAGTGGAAATAGCGAGAAAGCAGTTGATATTGCTATGATGTGCCCGACTTGCAACTCTCGTTTGCTGCCAGATAACGCGAATGCAGGACGAAACTATAAAGCATTTACCTTATCTATCATTAATCTTGTAGATACAAGAAGTGGTGAGTTTTATAAGAAGGGGGAAGAAGCCCAAAAAGCCATTATAGCAAAATGGTTTGGAAAAATGTCACAGGCTGAATATGAAACTATTTTGGATAATGTGGCAGAGGCTTTTAGTGAACGATTAAGAACCAGCGCACAACGCAAAGTTATCGAGAATAAATATAATGATTGGGTTGAACAGGGAATAATATCTCGCAAGTTGGCAGATACTCTGATGCAGCAAGAAATTTCAACATTAAAGACTAATAGTTTGAGTGTTGAACGATATGCGGATGCTTGTGATGCTATTTTCATAGGATTCCGAAATATGAACTCTATAGTGTATAGAGAATGGCTGAATAATTTTTCATTCAAGCTCATGCAGTACAATACTATCAAATATGCTCGAAGAGCAATAACTTTGGAAGATTCTATTAATCGTCAGATAGAGATGGAATTTATAGAATCAGCTCAGGATGTTTATCGCTTGCACGAAAAACTGGGTATTACAAATATGCAGGTGTCCAGTGATATTCAGATTGTGAATTGTACATATGGATACTCTAGACGTGCGTTTGATCCAAAGAAATCTATGAACAAGAATTGTAGATTGAAGTTGAATGCTTATGATAAGACAAAAGATGGATCTGCCAATCTGGTATATGGTGTAAAACTTGATACAGAGGGTATTCTTTTTGAAATCAGTCAGAAAAAGATTATAGAATGGTTGAGAATAAATCAGATTATCCGTGAAGAGCAAGTTCCTGACTTGAATGACGATTTAGCTGTCAAGAAATGGTTTGCTGAATACGTTCACAGTGATGAAATCTCCATGTTTGGAGATGTTGATGAGAACGAATCAATTACCAAAAATGTTTTTGGTTTACTTCATTCGATGTCTCATGCATTTATTCGTATGGCCGGTGAGCTTAGTGGTCTTAGTAGTAATTCGCTGACAGAAATTATTATTGTTGAAACAGCAAGTATCTTTATCTATGCACAAACAAGCCAGGGAATTCCACTTGGAGCATTGTCCGGAATGGCAGAGATGCGTTATGAATATTTCCTCCGTCGTGTACTTAAAGATTCAAGAAATTGTGTATTTGATCCAATTTGTACAGATAGAGATGACACTACCTGTAGTGGTTGTTTGATTATTCCAGAAATATCATGTGATCATTTTAATGCAGAACTCGGAAGAAAATACATGTATTCTATAGAGGGAGTTAGAAGTCCGAAAATCGGATTCTGGGAGATGTAATTATGGCAAATATGTATCCCAAAAATATAGCAGAATATACTCCGGAAGATTCAGAACGAATTGTATACCAAGAATTGAAGAATCAACTTCCAAACACCTGGGATGTGTTTTATTCTGTCACTTGGACTGCATATAAACGTGGACGAAGGATCAAATCCGAAGCTGATTTTATAGTGTGTAGTCCGGAATATGGTTTTTTATGCCTTGAAGTAAAAGGCGGAAGCCAAATCAGAAAAGAAAATGATATCTGGTATCTAAGTGATGCAGCTCATGGAGAGCGAAAACTCAATGGATCTCCATATGATCAGGCAGAAAAAAGTATGTATTATTTCGAGAGTGTTTTTTCAGATAGGTACAATTTACGTTATCCTGGAATATATGGAGCGGGTGTGGTATTTCCTTTCTATGCCGTTCCGGAAGGATTGAACTTAGATAACAGACAACGTTCATGTACAATTGACTGTTATGACTTGAATCATCTTGCGGATCGAATAAAGAAAATGTTCAAATTGTGGGGTGGATCCACTTATGGTTTGCGAGTATATAGTCCGGAACAGCATAGAGCATTAGTTGAACTGATTCGTGATAGAATTGCTATATCGGCAGCTGCAGGCGCGCTTGTAAGGTATAAAGAGCAGCAACTGCAGATAATCAATCGGGTTCAGGATAATTATGTTTATTTTCTTAGTAATGTGAGTCGTTTTTACATAAAAGGTGGAGCAGGAACCGGTAAGACCTGGATTGCAAAAAAGATGGCTATAAAATGTGCTGAAGATCAATCTCAAAGCGTGTTATTTCTCTGTGCTTCAAAAAGTTTAGCCGATAAAGTAAGTGAAGACATGCCAGAGAATGTTCATGTAAAAACGATGGAAGAAATACTTCATTCAATATCCTGTGGCATTGAGAGATATGCAGCTCCGTTATATGAAGGCATTACTGATAGCATCCATAGTTATCCGAAATATGATGCTATCTATATTGACGAGGCACAGGATTTTACCAGAGAATGGGCTGTAATCACAAATCATATGTTGCGTGAAGATTCTTCTAAGCTAGGTGTTTTCTACGATGATGTGCAGATTTTCAGAGAAGACAGTTTTGGCAATGCGTTTGCAATTGATGGACAGCCATATCTGCTTCGGGAGAATATTCGTAATACAGCAAATATTTATAGTTGGACATCTGACAAAACAAATCTTGGAACTGATGTGATTGTGAATCCTGTAGAGGGTCCAACACCAGTGGTTGAAATTATGGGTGATCATTTTCAACTTATGCACAAACTGGAAGGGCTTCTAAAGAAATTTTTGGATGATGAACACTTGAACAATGATTCCATGGTTTTTATTACAGACAACAAGAAAGCTCTGTTATTAGAATATGAGTCGGGAATTGCAAAGTGGAAGCTTGTTGAGCATAGACCTGAGGCTGTTAATGAAATCCAAGTTGTTTCAGTCGAGGATTTTAAAGGGTTGGAATCAGATATGGTTGTTTATATCCATAATGATGATACAACAAATAATATGAATTACATCGCCTATACAAGAGCGAAATACTATTTAATAGAATTGATTAGGAGATAATCCCATGGCAAAGAATACTTCTTTCATACGATGGGCTGGTGGCAAGGCGTGGTTTGTACCTGCTGTGCAGGATATGATTCAAAACTTACAATTCAACAATTATATCGAACCATTTATGGGTGGGGCATCAATCTTTTTCTCGTTGGATTTACCTAATAGAGCATACCTTTCCGATATAAATGGTGAATTAGCAAATACATTTATTCAGATTAGAGATAATCTGGATTTAGTTACTGAAAAATTGAAAGAGTATAAGACCGATAAAGAATCGTATTATGAAATAAGAAAACAAGAGCCAGTAAATCTTATTGAGCAAGCTGCGAGATTTTTATATTTGAATTTCTATTCTTTTAACGGTATTTATCGTGTTAATAGTAAGGGAAAGTTTAATGTTCCCTATGGTTGTAGAAGCGGTGAGTTTAATTACGATCGTCTAGAAGGAATAAGAGGCAAGCTACAGATTGCAGAAATTGCGGAAAGAGATTTTGGCGCCTGTAGAGAGTATATTCATGAAGGAGATTTGGTGTTTTTAGATCCTCCTTATGCAGTTTCTAGCAAGTCTTCGGATAATAATATATTTATTGCGTATAATCCGACTTTATTTTCCTTGGATGATCAGCAGAGACTTGCCAATCTTATAGATTACATTAATGAAGTACATGCGTATTTCATCCTGACAAATGCACATCACCCGGAAATTGCTAAAATTTTTAAGGATAAAGGTGAAATGCTTGAATATGACCGGACATGTAATATTGGTGGTAAGTCTGCTAAACGTGGTAAGGTTCAGGAATATATTTTTACGAATATCCCTGGTGTAACGAGAAAGGAGGCCGAGTAGGCATGTCAAATACAAACTGGGAAAAGATGGTATATGAAAAAGATTTGAATTCGGCCAAAAGTGCTCGTCGAAAAGTTGTTGATACACTAAAAATTAAGACAGATGATCTCCCGCAGTATGTTGATGACGGATGGGAAAAGTCAAAAGAATATAAGAATCCGAAATATATTAGTGTTACCAGAGATAAGTCTATCCAGGAACAATTTGAAAATAAAATTTGGCTGTTGTTTGTAAGTATGGGTTTTACAAATATGAATGCCGACAGTGAATTATATATGCCATATGATTTCCATGATGAATCGTTGGTTCATCAAGTTGATGTCTTAGCTGTAGACGATGAAACTGTGATTATGGTTGAGTGCCGAGCTACCGATGAAATGACAGAAATTAGTTTCGCTGAGGAGATTAAGCAATTCAGTGATAAAATTTCTGGACTTCGTAAAGAAATCCTAAAAAAATATCCGAATAGAAAAAGTAAATTTATTTGGGCAACTCATAATTACATCATCAAGAAGAAGGACCTTTTGGCATTAGAAAAAGCAGGTATTGCTTATTTTAATGACTCTGTGGTTGAATACTATTCTGATTTAGCTAAGCATCTTGGGTCTTGTTCCAGGTACCAACTGTTGGGAAGCCTGTTTGCTAATCAAGAGATTAAGAATATGGAAAACCGTATCCCAGCTATTCAGGGTAAAATGGGGGGATATACATATTATTCATTCTCTATTGAACCGGAAAAACTATTAAAAATCGGCTATGTCTTGCATCGGAACGAAGCAAATCAGAATATGATGCCTACTTACCAGAGAATTATTAAAAAGGCACGATTGAAGTCCGTCCGTTCTTTTATTAATGATGGTGGATATTTTCCGAACTCTATTATTATTAGTATTGATAGTGGAGGAAAAGGTCTCGTTTTTGATCAGTCTTCAACAAAGGTAGATGGTTCTATTTCAAAATTAGGTATTCTTCATATTCCTAAACGATATCGAACTGCCTATATTATTGATGGTCAGCATCGTCTATATGGCTATTCAGACTCAAAATATGCAAGGACTAATACAATACCTGTTGTCGCATTTGTGGATTTGGATCGTACTGAGCAAATTAAGCTTTTTATGGATATTAATGAAAATCAAAAAGCTGTTCCGAAGTCGCTTAGAGTAACATTGAATGCAGATATGTTATGGGAGTCCAAAGATCCTAACGAGCGTAGACAGGCTCTTAGATCAAAGATCGCACAAATGTTTGGTGAAGAACCAACATCTCCGTTGCGTTCTCGTGTTATTGTAGGAGAAGCGGAAGCTGTACCGGGACGATGCATTACTATCGAAGCTATTCAGGCTGCATTAAAGAAATGTAATTTCTTTAATATATACAATAAAAAGGGTGAGTTAATTTCAAAAGGTACTTTTGATTTAGAAGATAATCAGGAGTCTTGTGATTTGTTCTATCCGTTTATAGAAAAATGTTTTCTGTATATTCGAGAAAACTGTTTGGATGAATGGAATAAGGGAGACAAGGAAGACGGAATGCTTACAATCAACCGAGGAATTCATGGAATAATTCGTGTTCTTGATGACCTTGTCAACATGCTTGTTGAAAAAGGAATGATACATCCTACAAATCAAGATGTAGAGGATATGTTTGTCCTTTTGAAGTATTATCTAAAACCACTTACAGAATATATTAATGCACTGACTACAGAACAGAGAAAGGAAATTAAAAAAGTATTTGGTGGAGGTGGCGATGTGCGCTTTTGGCGTGCTTACCAGAAGGCTATTGCTGATGTTAGGGTTGATTTTAAACCAGAAGGATTAGAGGAGTATTGGTTGAATGAAGCTAAAACATTCAATGATGAAACTAGAAGTATGGTGGGGGAAATTGAGAATAAATTAAAAACTATTATATCGGATTGCCTTCAGGAATATTTTGGCACATCTTGGCTGGTTAAAGGTCTCCCTAAAAACACATATACTAAAGCCAAGAAGCTGGCTGATGAAAAAACATATGATCTTCAGTTAAATAACGATGACGATGCAGAAGAGGTTGATATTTGGGATTTTGTCTCGTTAGCGGATTGTGTTTCGATTGTAACCAACGGAAAGAACTGGTCATCATTTTTTGAGGAAATGCTAGTAAGACCAGAAGAAACAAAAATTGCAGGTGGAAAAGAAGCAAAAACACAATGGATTCTTAGATTGAGTGCAATTAAAAATAAATTATCAAAAGAATCATATAGTGTTCCAGTTGACGAATATAGTTATGTAAAAAGTATTTACGACTGGATTATGGAAATGTTGACATTATAATAAGTGATGCCATCACTTTTTTCATGCGAAAAGGGAGTGGAGCATTAAATTTCATTGCAAGAACCACCGCATTTGGGGCATAGTGGAATCATTCCGAAATGAAGACCACCATTACCATATTTGCGAAATTTATTGCCACAAATGGTGCATTCAAAGTCTCCATAGTCACTTGATGAAACACCACGACCAGAAACACAATTAGGACAAGGAGGACAACCATAACCGCAAAAAAGACCATCTTGGTCAGGTTCCATTAACCATTCATAACCACATTTGTCACATACTAAATTTTTCATCATTGTACCTCCCTTTGTGTGTTGGTGTTTTTAATTATAGCATATATTTTAAATTCGCTTCAATTAGTTTTTGGAGCCAAAATGAATTTTTGAATTGCACCTAAATAGTAGTCAAAATTTAGTTTGGCAAAAACATTTAAAATTAATTAAAAAAACAATCGTAATTTTTTACGATTGTTTTTTTACGTATTTCTGCATATAATATAACCATTAAGATTGGAAAGGAATCGATTCTTATGCGAGAAACAAGAATGTTGGAATTCAAGGGAACAATTACGAATACTTTTTTGAAAACAGTCAGTGCCTTTTCAAATTATAACGGTGGAACAATTCTTTTTGGAGTTGATGATGATGGAAACGTGAAAGGATTGTCAGATGTAAAGCAGGCTTGTCTGGATATCGAAAATAAAATCAATGACAGTATATCACCTCAGCCAAACTATACACTTGAGATACAGAATGATGACCAGACGATAAAACTCACTGTAAAAGGTGGTCTTCAGAAGCCGTATTTATACAAAGCAAAAGCATACAAACGAAATGATACAGCAACAATAGAGGTAGATACGCTGGAATTTTCAAGACTTGTATTAGAAGGAAAAAATATCAGCTTTGAAGAATTACCCTGTAAAGACCAGAAACTGTCTTTTGAAATTTTACATCGAAAATTGAAAGAAAATATTCAGATTGAAACGTTCAATCTGGATACGTTAAAGACATTGAACCTGTATGACAATGTAAAGGGTTTTAATAATGCAGCAGGACTTTTGGCAGATAAAAATCATTTTCCGGGAATTGATATTGTGAAGTTCGGTGAGAATATCAGTATTATTCAAAAAAGAGAGACCTTTGAAAATATATCCGTTTTAGATGCATATGAAAAGGCACTTACTGTATTTAGAGATTATTATCAATATGAAGTAATAAAGGATGTTGAAAGAAAGATAATCGAGAAAATACCGGAAGCAGTTTTCAGAGAGGCAATTGCAAATGCTTTGATTCACAGGGTATGGGATATTGATTCACACATCAGAGTTTCCCTGTTTGATGATAGAATAGAAATTGTATCTCCGGGGGGGTTGCCGGTTGGAATAACAGCAGAAGAATATTTATCGGGTAAACTTTCTGTTTTAAGGAATAGAAATCTTGCAAATGTATTTTATCGATTGAGACTTGTAGAGATATTTGGAACAGGAATTATACGAATAAAACAACTGTATGCAGAAAGTCTGCGAAAACCAGATTTTGAAGTGTCAGAAAATGCGATAAAAATTGTGTTACCGATATTTGAAACGAATGTTAATTTGACCGAAGATGAAAAAGTAATTTACAAATTCTTAAGTAAGACGATGTTGAAACCAATAAGTGAAATTGCACCATATGTTCCATTTGGTAAATCAAAAACAACACAGTTACTGAAAACTATGGGAGAAAAAGGTGTGGTTGCAGTTGAAGGGAAGGGAAGAGGTACGAAATATATAATTAAGTGAGATATGCCAAATTTGAATTATAATGTCCCTTAGAATGTCCCTCGGAATGTCCCCCGAGATGTCCCTCAGAAAAAAGAGACGAATCCGTTGGAAATCCCAATATTGAATATGATAAAGAGGGATAATAAAATCAGTACAGATGGACATTGGGAAATAATTGACAATTAGAAATAAATCTTAATATTATCAATAGAAAAGCTATAAGATTTCAGAAACGGAGTCTTATAGCTATTTTGCTGAAAAATTATTGAAGGCTATCGGAATAGAGAGTGTGCAAAATTGCAAAATAGAAGATGTGGACTCAATATCAAAATGTAAAAAAAAATTTTACAACACTATTGATAAATCCTATTTTTCTGAATATAATCAGAGTAAGAAAGAGCAAAGGAGGTCATCACAATGAAGTTTGATGAATTATTTGAACACAGAAGTCTGGTGGCTTCGAAGTTGAAAGATTGTATCAGGGATATGGGATATACAAAGGTATCTTTTGCAGCAAAAGCGGGTATTTCACGACCAACACTTGACAAGTTGTTGAATGGCAGTATATCCAATAAGAGTTCCTTTGATCGTTATTTGCAAAAAATATTGCAATTACTTAATTTGACAGTGGAAGAGTTGATGTTGTATCATTCGCTTCCGTCAAAACCTGCCACAGCAACCGTCTATTCTCAAAATGCACCGATGGATCATGAAATGAGCGATACAGCAAAGAAACAGTACGATTTGCTTCTTGATATTATTGATTTGTGTGCAATTTATTATTAAAGAGGTAGACAATCTGATGAAATGGAGAGGTAGATCAGATGAGTGAACTAATTACTGCTCAAAATCTGGAACTTGTTGTAAAAAAGAATCTTGAGATTAAGGAAGAAGTATTCGCACAGGCAATGAGACTTCAGATAAATTCATCAATAATGAAAGTTGCGTCAGCTCCTCAGCTTGCGTTATTGATTTTGCAGGGATTTGGATTGATTCAGATGCCTATAGAGGACAAGTTTTGGAGCGGAGCGATATTTGTTAAGGATGGAAAAGTTATTCCTGTTACAAACACTTCTCTTCCAAGAGCAAATCAATATTTCACAGCTTGGCATGAGATTTATCATTTGATATTTGACAAAGTATCATTTGATCATTTTATCGAAACGGACAATACACTGGAGGAAAGAAAGGCAGAGTATTTTGCGGCGTGTATGCTTTTAAATGGCGTTGAAAGATATTTTATGGAACTTCCGGAAATAGAGTTTATTTCGAAAATTTTTTATTGTATGTCGACATTCCAGACACCATATAAATCTGTATTAATATCATTATATGAATATGGTGTTCAAAGTGAAAACGAAAAGCTTTGTAACAGAATCAAAGAAGTATTTGATCTGCAATTTGATGATTTACCAAACAGATTCAGAATGCTGGGATTAGATGATAGTCTGGTAACTCCTTCTTATGTTATCAATACATCTTCTTTAAAGGAAAGAATAAAGAGGACAATAAATGAAAATCCGGAACTTCATTATCACAAGGATAATGAAGAGTATTTGAAGAATATCATGGATGAAATAAATATGATAACGAGGAGGAGCGAATGATAGAAATAGAAAAAATCACAAAAATAGATGGTAAAAGGCATATCGCTCTTCTGGATACATCTTCCATATCTTTTATGCAAGGACTGCATAGGCAAGGTGTACCGTCAGAATCTGTACTGAAAGATTATGATCTGATTTTGATTCCTGAATGGGTATTGACGGAAATAAACGATGCTCTGGGAAGAATTCGTTATGTGCAAGACTTGATAAAACAGGGATACCCGATATACTGTATAGAAGAGGAAGCATATTCAGATTTGGCAAATAGTGAAGAAGGCAACCTGTATCAGATTGTTCTTGCTTCGACACGTCAGCTGGCAAGAATCAGAAGCTATTTACGGCGATATGTTGAAAAAACAGATCCACTCGATATGGATGCATATAAGGACTGGGTGAATAAATTATATGATGAATGGCCGATTTCAGAAGAAATATTATCTACCGGCAGAGTAAAAAAGAAAAATGCCGGTGAAGTATCAATTACGATTCTGGTGGAGATTGTATCGTGGTATTATCCTGAAACAAAGGCACTAACTATATATTCTCAAGATAGTGATACATATGATTTTCAAAGAAAAGCGGAAGCAGATTTAAGAAAGATATTTGCAATGAGAATGCCTGTGCCGGTTTCATATAAGAGTAATGATGCTATATTATGCCAGCTTGTGAGAGAAGGGAAAATCAGTATAAATAATCTTGATGATTATAGAAAAGATGTACGCAAAATCACTTATAGCAAAGAACAGGACGATCATGCGACTATATTGGTTACAGAATTAGTAGATAACAAATTGTTTGCTCAACTTGTTTCTGATAAAACAGTTCATATTATTTTTTAAACAGGAGGAACCGAAAATGAAAAAAACAGTAAATGCACTCGGAGATATCTGCCCGATCCCGTTAGTGAAAGCAAAGGAAGCCATCAAAGAACTGCAGGGTGCCGGAACGGTGGAGGTGCTGGTAGATAATGAGATTGCTGTGCAGAACCTGACCAAGATGGCAAACCAGAAAGGTTATGGCTGTAGTTCACGGAAAGTGAAAGAACAGGAATATCAGGTGACGCTGACGGTTGGAGAGGCAGAAGCAGCGGAAGAGGCACCAGTGGAAGAAGAAAATTATGTAGCATGTGCACCGGCGAAGAAGAATCGGCTGGTGGTGATTTCTTCGAAAACGATGGGTGAGGGAAATGACGAACTGGGTGCTACGTTGTTGAAGGGATTTATTTATGCGCTGACACAGCAGGACGAGTTGCCGGATCAGATGCTCTTTTATAATGGGGGAGCATTCCTGACCTGTGAAGGTTCTCAGTCTCTGGAAGATCTGAAAATGCTGGAAGAACAGGGCGTGGAGATTCGTACCTGTGGTACCTGTCTGAATTTTTATGGAATATCCGATAAATTACAGGTGGGAGAAGTTACCAATATGTATGATATCGCAGAGCGGATGACAAAAGCCGACCGGATCATCAAGCCATGATATATCTGGATAACGCGGCTACATCGCTGCAAAAACCGAAAGAGGTGGAAGAAGCTGTGATTCGTGCCTTTCATACCATGGGGAATCCCGGACGGGGCGCACATGAGGCCACGTTGCAGGCGGGACGGTGTGTCTATCAGGTAAGAGAGCAGCTGGCAGAACTTTTTCATGCAGAAAAAGGAGAGCGGATCGCATTTACCTCGAACGCTACAGAGGCACTGAACACTGCGATTTTTGGGCTGTTCCACAAGGGGGATCATGTGATCACTACAGTCTGCGAACATAATTCGGTTCTTCGACCTCTTTACCGGTTGCAGGAGGAGGGTGTGGAAGTCAGTATTCTTTCAGCAGATGAAAATGGTGTGTTGGAGTATGAAAAACTTCCGGAGCTTGTCAAGGAGAATACAAAAGGTATCGTAATTACACATGCTTCCAATCTGACCGGAAATATTACCGACCTGGAAAGAATCCGGGAAGTAACAGAGAGCAGAGATTTGCTTTTGGTGGTAGACGGGTCGCAGACGGCGGGAATTTTACCGGTGGATGTACAGAAACAGGGAATAGATATCTTTTGTTTTACCGGGCATAAGGGACTTTTGGGACCCCAGGGAACCGGTGGACTTTATGTGCGTCCGGGAGTGGAGATTTGTCCGTTGAAGGTAGGCGGAAGCGGTATCCACAGCTTTGACCGGGAACATCCGAAAGCGATGCCGGAGCATCTGGAAGCCGGAACTATGAATGTCCATGGAATCGCCGGACTTGGTGGTGCGTTGGATTATCTGAAGAAAAAGGGAACAGAGGAGATTTTGCAGCAAGAGCGACAGCTGTTAAGACGACTGGAAGAACAGATTCGGGAGATTCCTGGGATTCGATTTTATGGAACTCCGGACGGAAACCGGCGCGTGGGGATTCTTTCTTTTAATATGGGAGAGGAAGATTCGGCGTATGTTGCGGACTGGCTGTATGAAGAACATGGGATAGCGGTTCGGGCAGGAGCACATTGCGCGCCGCTGATGCACCAGACTCTGGGAACAACAGAACAGGGGGCGGTGCGAATCTCTGTGTCGCATAGGAATACGGAAGATGAGATGGATCGGACGGCAGGGGCTTTGTGGGAGCTGGCTAAATTGCTGTAAAGGTTACATCTATGCGAAAAGAGGATAACAAAAAAACAGGACGGCTGAATAAAAAATGAGAATCAAAAAGAAAACATGGATTCTGACATTCGAGAGCACAACGCAGGCGATGGCGGCAGAAAAATTTTGTATGGAGCAAAACTTACCGGGACGTCTGATTCCGATTCCAAGGGAGATTACGGCAGGTTGTGGTCTTTCCTGGAAAGCAGTGCCAGAGGCAAGAGAAGAGATTCTTATGGCACTGGAGAAAGCAGGCTGTCACTGGGAAGGGGAGTATATACTGGAATTGTAGAAAAACCTGAACTGCAGCTGTTCAGTTCCTTCACCTCGCCGAACAGTGACTGCTGAACAGCTGCCATCATTTAACCAATTAGGAAAATACAGGAATGTATGGCAGACAAGGAGAAAAATGGAAGAAAATAAGCTGCATTATCATATGAAAGTGCGGGTGTTTCGAAAAGAAGGAGCTTTTGGTCCGGGCGTGGCGGAGCTGATGCACCATGTGGAAGAGACAGGGTCGCTCTCCGAGGCCTGTCGGTGCATGGGGATGGCGTATTCCAAGGGATGGCGTATTATGAAGCACGCGGAAGAAGATCTGGGGTTTCCTCTGATGGAAGGAAGCCGGGGCGGAAGCAGAGGCGGCAGAACCATGATTACCGAGAAAGGAAAGGATTTTCTGCATCGATATGAAATGTTTATGACGGAACTGAATCGGAGCGCCGGAGAATCTTTTATGAGATGGTTTGAAACATAGACAGAGAAAGTACGCGCTGGAATATATATGGGTTACTATGCGAAACGTGTTACCGGGAACAGAGTGAATAGTAACAGAGTGAACAGTAACAGAGTGAATAGTAACAGGTATGGGAAAAAAGTGTACAGAATTGACAAATACACATAAGTATTGTAAAGATATATTTATGCAAGCGTTATTCTCAAACGAGAATAACGAAAAAGAAAGGAATTACGGATGAAAAAGAGTGATCTGATCATTGTCCGGGGAGCGGGGGATCTGGCGACCGGGACGATTCATCGACTGAAAAAAAGCGGATTTCATCTGCTGGTTCTGGAAACAGATCACCCGGCGGCGATCCGAAGACAGGTGGCGTTTAGTGAAGCTGTATACAGTGGAAGCACCTGTGTGGAGAATGTAGAGGCTGTCCGGATCGAAAGCGTGGAGCAGATGCGTCAGGTCTGGGAGAAAGGAAAAGTTCCGGTTCTGGTGGATTCGAAGGGAGAAAGTATCCGGTTACTGAAACCGAAGGTTGTGGTGGATGCGATCCTTGCAAAGAAAAATCTCGGAACAACAAAAGATATGGCACCGCTTACAATCGGACTTGGTCCTGGATTTTGTGCGGGTGAAGATGTGGATGTGGTGATCGAGACGAAACGTGGGCATAATCTTGGAAGGATTATCCGTCAGGGAAGTGCATATCCGAACACCGGGATTCCGGGGATCATCGGCGGATACGGTGCAGAACGTGTCATTCATGCACCGGCAGCAGGAAGAATGAAAAACAGAAGTAAAATCGGAGATATAGTGGAAGCCGGGCAGGTTCTGGCTGTGATAGAGGGAGAAAACGGATCGACAGAGGTATCCGCAACTATTGACGGACTTCTCCGTGGCCTGATTCGCGAGGATTATCCGGTGACAAAGGGATTTAAGATCGCAGATATTGATCCGAGAAAAGAAGAACTGGCAAACTGTTTTACGATTTCAGACAAAGCCCGCTGTATCGCAGGAAGCGTGCTTGAAGTGATCTGTGAAGCAGTGGAGTAGGTAGAGGAGAACACGCATGAAATTAATGAAGACAGAAGACGCGATCGGGCAGGTTCTGTGTCATGATATCACACAGATTATTCCCGGGGTGACGAAAGATGCAGTATTCCGGAAAGGTCATATCATTACCGAGGAGGATATACCGGTACTTTTGAGTGTTGGAAAAGAACATATTTATATCTGGGAAAAAGATGAGCATATGCTTCATGAAAATGAGGCGGCACAGATTCTGTATGCAATGTGCAGAAATGAACATATGCATCCTTCAGAGGTCAAAGAAGGGAAAATTGAGGTGATCGCTGACTGTGACGGACTGTTGAAAATAGACAGGGAAAAACTGAAAAAAGTCAACGGGCTTGGAGAAATGATGATCGCAACCCGTCACGGCAATACCTGCGTCAAAGAAGGAGATAAGCTTGCAGGAACCAGGATTATTCCGCTGGTTATAGAAAAAGAGAAGATGGAGCGGGCGAAAGCAGTCTGTCAGGATGGTCCGATCCTGACATTGAAACCGCTGCACGGGAAAAAAGTGGCGATTCTGACAACGGGAAGTGAAGTATACCATGGAAGAATCGAGGACAAATTTACTCCGGTACTGGTTGAAAAACTGAAAGAATATAACTGTGAAATGATCTTTCATGAAGTATATGATGATGATCATGAAGCAATCACCAAAGGCTGTCTGCAGGCAATCGAACAGGGGGCTGAGCTGGTACTTTGTACCGGCGGTATGAGTGTGGATCCGGATGACAAAACACCTCTGGCCATAAAAAACACAGGAGCGCGGATGGTTTCTTATGGTGCACCGGTACTTCCGGGAGCCATGTTCCTGTTGTCTTATTACCGGGAAAAGATCCCGATCGTAGGACTTCCCGGGTGTGTGATGTATGCAAAACGGACGATTTTTGATCTGGCACTGCCCCGTCTGCTGGCAGATGATGAGATCACAGCAGAGGAACTGGCAGCATTGGGAGAGGGCGGTCTGTGCCTGAACTGTCCGGTATGTACGTATCCAAACTGTGGTTTTGGAAAAGGATGGTAACAGGAAGATGCTGGATCGGTATGGAAGAGTGATCAATTATCTGCGTATATCCGTTACGGATCGTTGCAATCTGCGATGCTGCTACTGTATGCCGGAAGGCGTTCAGGATGTAGGAATGAAAAACATCCTGACTTTTGAGGAAATCTGGGAGATCGTGAGAACAGGCGTAAGCCTTGGTATCACGCACATCCGTATTACAGGCGGGGAACCGCTGGTGCGAAAAGGCTGTGTGGATCTGATCCGTGGAATCAGGGAGATTCCCGGGGTAGAGACTATCACTATGACGACCAATGGTGTTTTGCTTGGAAATTATGGGAAACAGTTAAAAGAAGCCGGTATGGACGGCGTGAATATCAGCCTGGACACACTGGATCCGGAAGAATTCTATAAGATTACCGGAAAACGGGAACTGCAGGAAGTCCTGGCAGGAATCCAGGCGGCGAAGACTGCCGGATTGCCGGTAAAGCTGAATGCAGTGAATAGAAAAGAACTGGATCCGATTCCACTGGTGCGTTATGCACAGGAAGAAAACCTGCCCCTTCGTTTTATTGAAATGATGCCAGTCGGATATGGCAAAAAATACGTGGGGAGAAGCAATGAAGAACTGAGGGAGACACTGGAGGCAGTCTGTGGAAAAGCAGAATGTATGACCAATCGGGAAGAACTTTCCCGGATGGGCAGTGGGCCGGCGGTGTATTATCAGTTTTCAGATCTGAAAGTTCCGGTTGGGTTTATCAGTGCCATACACGGAAAATTCTGTGATACCTGTAACCGGGTCCGACTGACGGCAGAAGGGTATCTGAAACTGTGTCTGTGCTATGATGAGGGTGAGGATCTCCGCTGGGTGCTCCGCGAAGGAGAGAAGGAAAATCTGCGAACGATCATGGAGCAGACGATTTTCCGAAAACCGGCGGCACACTGCTTTGAACATCCGGCAGAGATGACAGAGACACATGAAATGGTAAAAATTGGTGGATAGAGTAGACACAATAGAAAGGAACAGTTTTGGGAGTAATTAAAGGAATCTGTATCAGTGAAAAACGTGGTACAGCGAAACATGAAATCGAAGAGGTCATTCTGGCAAAGGACTGGGGGATTCAGGGAGACGCTCATGCGGGACACTGGCACAGACAGGTCAGCCTGTTATCTTATGAAAAAATCGAAGAATTTCGGAAAAAGGGTGCTGATATCGAACTTGGTGCCTTTGGGGAAAACCTGATCGTCAGCGGATATGATTTTCGCAACCTTGCGGTGGGAACCCGTTTTCAATGTGGAGAAGCCGTTCTGGAGATGACCCAGATCGGGAAAGAATGTCACAGCCACTGTGAGATTTATAAACGGATGGGGGAATGCATCATGCCCAGAGAAGGTGTATTTGCCATTGTGTTACATGGTGGTATGATCCGAAAAGGTGACCTATTGGAAAGAATAGAATAGCAGAAAATTCACATAAAAGGAAACACAATCAATGAAAAAATTATATCAGTTGTTACTGGATCGATGGAATCAGAAGACAGATACGGTTCTGGTTACTATTATAGAAGGAAATGGTTCTGTTCCGCGAACTACAGGGGCTTATATGGTAGTGGCTAAAAACGGAAGAATCTACGGAACTATCGGAGGCGGCAACCTGGAATATCAGGCAGTAAAAAAAGCCATGGAACTGGCAGGAACAGCTGCCCATTATGTGGAAAACTTTGATCTGGGAACCGGAGAAAACAGCGAACTGGGCATGGTCTGTGGGGGCAGAGTAAAAGTACTGTTTTACAGTGCCTGCGCACAGGATCCGGGCGTCGGAGAATTTTTAAAAGAAGCACTGGCGGCAGCAGATGAGGGAAAACCTTACTGGCTGGTTCTTCCATTTTCTGAAGGAACGCCCCGGATCCGAAGAGAGATCACAGAAGGAAGAGGACACTGCAGGATTCTGGAGGAAAACGGACAGAAGCTTTACGCAGAAGAATTCTGTTACGATGGAAGGGTTTACATTTTTGGAGGCGGTCATCTGGCTCAGGAGCTGGTTCCGGTGCTCAGTCATCTGGGATTCTGGTGTATGGTTCTGGATGATCGGGAAGAATATACAGATCACGCTTTGTTTCCGGGAGTTCAGGAAACAAAGACTGTAGACTTTACAGCACTTTCGCAGATTCTGGAAGTAAAACCGGAAGACTATCTGGTGGTAGTCACGAGAGGGCATCGCTGTGATGCCGATGTGGAACGGTTTGCCTTGCGGACACCTGCTTCTTATATAGGTGTAGTGGGAAGTAAAAGAAAAATCCGGTACGTCAGAGAAAAATTGGCAAGCGAAGGCTTCACAGAGGAAGAACTGGATCAGGTGTATGCACCTATCGGAATCGAAATCGGAAGTGAAACACCGGCAGAGATCGCAATCAGCATCGCAGCACAGCTGATACAGATCCGCGCAGACAAAACAGGAATGAGGAGAAAGAAAGAATGAAGAAAAAATGAAGAAAAAAAGTGTAAGTATGTTACTTGCAACAGCTATGGTAGTGTCTCTGCTTACAGGATGCGGATCTAAGAACAACAGTGTGGCGGATACAACAAAAGAAGAGACACAGACAGAAGCAACTGCAGAAGCAGCAGCTGACGAAAGCAATGATACAACAGCAGACAATGCAGGCGAAGAAACTACTATTACAGTATTTGCTGCCAAGAGTCTGAATCAGGTAATGGAAGAACTGATTACAAAGTTTCAGGAGACTCATCAAAATGTAAATGTACAGGGAAGTTATGACAGTTCAGGAACGCTGCTGACACAGATCGAAGAAGGTGCAGCCTGTGATGTGTTTTTCTCAGCAGCGGTAAAACAGATGGATCAGCTGGATGAGACAGATGGTCTGGTTGTGGACGGTACCCGTCATAATGTAGTAAATAACCAGGTGTGTCTGGTAACTTATAAAGAAAGTAACACAGAAGTAACCAGTCTGGAGGATCTGAACAAAGCCAGCAGTATCGCACTGGCAGATGGTTCGGTGCCGGTTGGAAAATACATCCGTCAGGCACTGGTAAATGCAGGAATTCTGGAAAAAGCTGACGATGTATCTACTATTCCGACAGCTACTGTTTCAGAAGCACTGGGCGGTGTGGAGATCAATGAGTGTGCCAATGTTGGTGCGGTTACTTCCGCAGTAGCAGAAGGCTCCAATGAGGTAGGAACGGTATACTATTCCGATACTTATGGACTGGAGGATCGTCTGGAGATCCTGCAGGTCATTCCGTATGATCTGACCGGTGATGTTATCTATCCGGTGGCACAGGTACAGAATCCGGAAGCAGAAGAACTGGAATCCACAACAGCCAAGGAATTTATAGATTTTCTGATCACCGATGATGCAAAGACCATTTTCCGGAAATACTACTTTGATACAGATGTAGAGAACTAATCAGACTTTTTGAAATAATATAATAAAAATACATATTTTCGCCGTAACAGGATGTTCCGGCGGGGGAAAGATTAGAATGGAGACACGAATGGAACAGATGATGGAATTTATGAAGGGGCTTGACTGGAGTCCTCTGCTGATCTCATTAAAGACTGGAGTGGTGGCTACCATTCTTTCTTTTTTTGGAGGAATCTATGCGGCAAGACAGGTGGTAAAAGCAGGTCCGAAGACAAAAGCGGTGATGGACGGGATTCTGACCCTTCCGATGGTACTTCCTCCCACAGTGGCCGGATTTTTCCTGCTTCTGATCTTCAGTGTGCGGCGGCCGTTTGGTGCTGCATTGTATGGAAATTTTGGAATCAAGGTGGTACAGACCTGGCTTGGCTGTATTCTGGCGGCAACGGTAATTGCTTTTCCACTGATGTACCGGAATGCCAGAGCTGCTTTTGAACAGGTGGATGCCAACCTGGTTTATGCAGCAAGAACGCTTGGTATGTCGGAAATAAAGATTTTCTGGAAAGTAGTGATTCCATCTGCCGGACCGGGTATTCTTTCAGGAACGATTCTGACATTTGCCAGGGCTATGGGTGAGTATGGGGCAACTTCCATGCTGGCGGGAAATATCCCGGGAAAGACAGGGACGATCTCTCAGAAAATCGCCATGGTTATCCAGGATGGCGACTATGGGACAGCAGGTTTCTGGGTCGTTGTGATCATGCTGATTGCTTTTTTTGTGGTGCTGGTGATGAACCTGCTCGGATCCGGTGATAATAAACATAAAAAACGGTGGTAAGGAGGGCGGATATGCTGCAGGTAAGGATAAAAAAGAAACTGGGGAATTTTCTGCTGGATGTGGATTTTTCCATGGATGGAGGCATATTTGCCATTCTGGGAGCTTCCGGATGCGGAAAAAGTATGACGTTAAAATGTATTGCAGGTATCGAACGGCCGGATGAGGGAAGAATCGTTTTGAATGACAGGGTACTCTTTGATTCGGCAAAACGGATGAATCTGCCACCGCAGAAACGAAAAGTCGGATATATGTTTCAGGATTACGCATTGTTTCCTACAATGAATGTGGTACAGAATATTCAGGCAGGGATGGGGAGAAAGCCGGATCCGAAAAAAGTCAGGGAATATATTACAGGATTTCAGCTTGGCGGACTGGAACATCATATGCCGGATCAGCTCTCCGGTGGACAAAAACAACGGGTAGCCATGGCACGTATGCTGGCAGCAGAGCCGGAAGTATTGCTTCTGGATGAACCGTTTGCCGCATTGGACAGCTATCTGAAATGGAAAATGGAACAACAGATGCTGGAACTTTTACAAAAAGTACAGACACCGGTATTGTTCGTATCACACAGCCGGGATGAAGTCTATCGACTGTGTGATACGGTCAGCTGTATTCATCAGGGGCGGATGGAAGTGATCGAACCGGTAAAAGAATTTTTCCGGAATCCGAAGACGAAGACGGCGGCACTTTTATCCGGATGTAAGAATATCTGCGCGGTGGAAGCTATGGAAAGCCACAGAGATGGAAACTGGTTGTGGACATCGGACTGGGGAGTTGGCATCCGGGTATCGAAAGAAGCTTTACAGGCACGGACCATCGGGATCCGCGCCCACTTTTTTACAAAGGAAAAACCGTCGGAAGGATGTTACAGTGAGTTCCCGGTGGGAGAATACCGAATTATGGAAGATCCCTTTGAATGGAATGTTTCCTTCCGAAAAGACAGATCCTGCGAGTGGCTGCAATGGAAAACAGCAAAAACGGACTGGGATCCGTCGGAGGGTGTGCCGGAAAAATTGTATGTGAAAGAAGAAAATCTGTTGTTGCTGGACATCGATACAGATAACAGAAGATGAGAGAAACAGCCAATGGATCAGGGAGCGGGCCTGAAGAACATTCTGATGACTGCCAGGAGAGCAATCACAGTTTCTTCAGGCATTTTTTCTCATCGATTTCCACAAGAATAATATCTTCCCCGATCTGACAGATGCATTCCCAGGGGATATAGAATTCGCTGTCTCTTCCGAGAAAACAGCAGAATTTTCCGGGGCCTGGGATGATGATGGCAGAAATCCGTCCGCTGCAGGGATCAAATTCCACATCCACAGGACAGCCAAGGGTTTTACAGTTGCAGGTATTGATGACTTCTTTTTGTTTCAGATCAATAATTCGCATAAAAAACCCGATTTTTATACTTCTTTTATATTAATTATATGTTTTGTGGTTAATTGTCTTGACGGTAAGTTTACGATTATATTATGATGGGAAAAGATAAAGCATCCACTGTGTGAGGAGATACAGGAGTGATGAAAGTTACAGGAAAATAAGAAAACTGTGAGACAATTGAACGGGAAAATAAGAGGATACAGAAGAATACCGGCCAATCAGAGGCAGTTTGCGGAAAGAGAAGGATGAAATATGAAGTGTCCGTTTTGTAATCAGGATAATACCCGGGTTGTGGATTCACGCCCGGCGGATGACAACACTGCCATCCGGAGAAGAAGAATGTGTGATGCGTGTGGAAAACGATTTACCACTTATGAGAAAGTGGAGACGATTCCGTTGATCGTGATCAAAAAAGACCAGAACAGGGAACAGTTTGACAGATCCAAGATAGAGGCCGGTGTCCTTCGTGCCTGCCACAAACGGCCGGTATCAGCAGAACAGATCCACCGGCTGGTCGATGATGTGGAAACAGAGGTGTTTAATCTGGAAGAGCGTGAGATTCCAAGCTCTGTGATCGGAGAAATCGTGATGGATAAACTCAAAGATCTGGAAGCGGTTGCCTATGTCCGTTTCGCTTCTGTGTATCGGGAGTTTAAAGATGTGAATACCTTTATGGATGAACTGAAAAAAATCCTGAAATAGCATATAAATCATAAGGATTCCGGGTTTGACAAAAAGAAGGTAATGAGCTACAATTGAAAAGATATATAATCACTGAATTAGTGTGCTAAAGTAAAAGAAAATAAAAACGAATGGAGGCAGATACAATGAAGACTTTTGATAAATCTTCCAAACTGGATAACGTATTATACGATGTAAGAGGACCCGTGGTGGACGAGGCGGCCAGAATGGAAGCGGATGGTCTCAGTATTCTGAAACTGAATATCGGTAATCCGGCTCCATTTGGATTTAATGCACCGGAAGAAGTTATTCTGGATATGAGACAGTCATTGTGGGAATGTCAGGGATATTCAGATTCCAAGGGACTGTTTTCCGCAAGAAAAGCAATCATGCAGTACTGTCAGTTAAAGAAAATTCCGGGTGTGACGATGGACGATATCTATACAGGTAACGGTGTCAGCGAACTGATTAATCTGAGCATGCAGGCACTGTTAAATGATGGTGATGAGATCCTGATCCCGGCACCGGATTATCCGCTGTGGACAGCAACAGCTACACTGGCTGGTGGAAAAGTCGTACATTATATCTGCGATGAAGAGTCCGACTGGAATCCGGATATCGCGGATATCAGAAGCAAGATCACAGACAGAACAAAAGCAATTGTTATTATCAACCCGAACAATCCGACCGGTGCGCTGTATTCCAAAGAGATCCTGGAAGAAATCGTGAAAGTGGCAGAAGAATTCGGACTGATCATTTTCTCAGATGAGATTTATGACCGTCTGGTGATGGATGGACTGAAACATATTTCCATCGCATCGATTGCACCGAAAAATGTATTCTGTGTGACATTCAGCGGTCTGTCAAAATCTCATATGATCGCAGGATTCCGTGTGGGTTGGATGGTATTGAGCGGTAATAAAAAAGCGGCAGCAGGTTATATCGAGGGAATCAAGATGCTTTCCAATATGCGTCTGTGTTCCAATGTACCGGCTCAGTCGATCATTCAGACCGCACTTGGTGGCTATCAGAGTGTGGAAGAGTATCTGCAGCCGGGTGGAAGAATCTATGAACAGAGAGAAGTCATCTATAAATTGTTAAACGATATCCCGGGTGTATCAGCGAAGAAACCGAAAGCAGCATTCTACATTTTCCCGAAACTGGATGTGGAAAAATTCAATATCTACGACGATGAGAAATTTGCCCTGGATCTGTTGAGAGAAAAGAGAATCCTGATCGTGCATGGTGGCGGTTTCAACTGGGGACAGCCGGATCATTTCCGTGTGGTATATCTGCCGAGAATTGCAGATCTTGAGAAGGCGACAAAGAAACTGGGAGAATTTCTGGATGGATATCATCAGAAATAGAAAAAATGTTATGGATATACAAAAAAGAGAGAAGATGGAACTTTTATGGAGTTCTGTCTTCTCTCTTTTTTGTATATCCATAATTAGTCCGGTGGACCAATCTTGATTTAAAGTTCATGTTTATTCCTGTACATGATCCAGTCCCTGTGCGAGAATAGTTGCCACATGCGTGTCAGCCAGAGAGTAATATACGGTTTTCCCATCTCTTCGGAATTTGACCAGCGCCGACTGCTTTAACACACGTAACTGATGGGAGATGGCACTCTGTGTCATACCCAGAAGTTCTGCGATGTCGCAGACGCAAAGTTCACCACCGGATAATGCATATAGAATGCGGATTCTGGTAGGATCCCCGAACACTTTGTAGAGGTCTGCCAGACGGTATAATGTCTCATCAGCCGGTGCTTCCATCGGAAGATGCGGATGATGATGGTGGCAGATGTCACAGGTTTCTATCTCGCTGTTTGCGGAGGTATGTATGTGTGGTTGCTGTAGTGTCTGTTTCATTCCTTTTCACCAATTCCTTACTATACTGTTTCAGTCCTTTCGGACTGTTTTTTTTGATCATTACCATTATGTCTGCCTTTTAGTTTAACGGAAAAACCAGATTTGGTCAAGGTGTAAGAATCATACCTTTTATCGGGTAAGGTTATGAAAGGCTGACCTTTTTGAATGTTCGGTCACGAAAAAAACACCGGGTCGGAGTCCGTGCTTACACGTCTCGTGACCCGGTGTGAGTCAGATCAGGAATTGATCAGCAGTATAAAAGTCTTAGAAATTCAGAGTAAAGGTAAATGTCAGTTTGTCCTGATCTACCCGATATTTTTTTGCCAGAGCAGGACCACAGCTGTTAGAGCCACAACCGGACATATATCCATCCAGGCACAGCACTGTGTACGGAGATTTTTCCAGTTCGAAGCTGTGTGCTTTTGTAGTCAGTTCCTCCTGTGTGTACCGGGATGCATTAAAACTGAAGTTCTGTGTACCGGATATCAGCAGAGAACGATGATCGGAAGTGGTCAGTGCCAGTCCGGAGCAGTTCCAATGGCTTCCGTTTTCCTGCGGACGCAGATAATCTTCATGGAGACTGTCTACATCAGAGATATAAAGCCCAAGTTTTGCATCGTGATGTTTGTCCGGATAACTTTCAATCGGGCCATAACCGAAATAAGTAACATCGGCAAAGGTCGGTTCCAGAAACAGGCGCAGACCGAAACGAGGCAGGAACGGCATCTTTGGCAGCGGAGTTTTTGCAAGCGGTACGTGAACCGGTTTTCGCTCACCGTCTACGGTAACGGTCAGAGTACCGTCTTTGGCAACTTTCCATGTAATAGTTCCCTCGATGATCCTCTGCAGATATACGGCCGCCAGAGAATAGGTGGAAGTGATCGTTACACCATCTTCATCCTGCGTCCATTCAGTAGCATAAATTTTTGTGCGTGCTCTGTCGTAGCCTGCAGCTTCCCATTCCCAGCGGATCCGGCGGTCATTATCCATCGGTGCACGCCAGATATTTAACTGGATCGGCTGAGCAATCAGGTTTTTCTGATCTTTTACAAGAGCAGTGAAAGTTCCTTTCCACTTGTCATAGACGTAACGGAAAGCAGAGCCGCTGACTACCAGTTCGTTTTCCAGATCCTCTACAGATACAGCAGATGCAGCAGATGCGGTCGAAGCACCGGAAGCTTTGGCAACAGCGGCGACAGCACTTGTGGTATCGGTAGAAAAGATCAGCTGATCATGACCGGCTTCATATCCTGACGGGGTCAGCAGAGCATCTTCTTTTTGCAGATAATGCAGGGTAACGATGGTATTGGCTTCTACAGTTACAGCAAATGGTAATGTAATCGTTACTTTTTCTTTTGCCGGGCAGTCTACCGGATCCAGTGTACCGGAAAGAACAGTCATACCGTCTTTTTGTACATCGTAAGTGATTGTAAATCCATCCTTGATATTGGTATAATCCAGTTTGTTATCCAGTTCGACCAGTCCTTTGGAAGTATCCAGCAGAGTGGCACGGATTGGGCGGGCTACATTTTTATGTTCCAGAAGACCGGTATGTGGGGTACGATCCGGGTATACCAGACCATCCATACAGAAGTTTCCGTCATGTATTTCCTCGTTCCAGTCACCACCGTAGAAGAATTTATCTTTGCCTTCGATGGTCTTACCCATATAGACGGAGTGGTCACACCATTCCCATACGAAACCACCGATATAACCGGGATATTTGTAGAGACGTTCAAAATAAGCCTCCAGATCTCCAGGTCCGTTACCCATAGCGTGGCAGTATTCTACTTCGATAAATGGTTTTTTACCTTCTTTAGAGCAGAATTCATCGATAAATTCCACCGGTGCATACATCCGGGAGAAGACATCCAGATCATGTACATCGTTGACATAATCAGTATTGGTCTGCTGCCAGATACTGTTCTCATAGTTCAGAACACGATCTGGGTCGTAAGATTTGATCCATGCGGCGGCTTTTTCCAGATTAGGACCGTAGGCACTTTCATTTCCCATGGACCAGGAGAAGACGCTGGAGCAGTTTTTGTCTCTGTGGACCAGGTGTTGGATACGGTCTACGACAGCGTTTTCATAAGAAGGATCGCGCATCAGATAGCCATAGCTTTCTTCGTACTGTACTTCTCCCATATCGACATGTTCACTCTTACTTCCGTAGAGTGTGGTACATCCGTGGGATTCCAGATCTGCTTCATCCATAACATAAAAACCGTATTTGTCATACATCTGTGTGGCCCATGGAGCATTTGGATAATGGCTGGTACGGATCGCATTGATGTTATGTTCCTTCATCAGCTTTAGATCAGTCAGAAGCTGTTCCCTTGTGACTGCAGCTCCGGTAAACGGATTGCTGTCGTGGCGGTTGGTACCTTTGATCTTGAAGTTCACACCGTTGATATAGATGACATTTCCTTTGATATCGATCCGGCGAAGGCCGACTTTCTGAGCGATCACTTCATCCGGTGTGGAAAGAATCAGCGTATACAGTGCCGGATGTTCTGCATTCCACAGATCCGGATCATCTACGGCAAACCGCACTTTTCCGTCAGAAGGAGTGGCAGCAGCCAGGAAATCTCCGTCTGGTGCATACAGCTTTACAGTGACGGAAGGAGAACCACAAAGTTCCAGATCGACCAGAATCTCAGCTTTGGTAAGATCCTCGCTTATCGGTGTATGGACAAAATAATCACGGATATGATCCGCCGGACGAACCAGCAGGTAAACGTCGCGGAAGATACCGGTAAAACGAAGTTTATCCTGATCTTCCAGATAGGTTCCGTCACACCATTTTAAAACCAGGACAGTCAGGCGGTTATTGCCGGCGGTTACTTTGTCAGTAATATCAAATTCACTTCCGGAATGGGAAATCTGACTGTAGCCGGCGAAAGTTCCATTAATCCATACATAATAGCAGGAGTCCACGCCGTCAAAGTTCAGATAAATTTTCTGCGCCGCTTCTTCTTCAGTCAGTGAAAATTCTTTCACATAGACACCTGCCGGGTTGTCATCCGGCACATAAGGCGGATCGAAAGGGATCGGATAGCGGACATTGGTATACTGATTCTGATCGTATCCAAGGATCTGCCAGCAGCTAGGAACCGGGATGGTATCATAGCCTGTGGTATCCGCAGCTTTTTCAGTGCATCCTTCAGGAACCTGGTGATAGCTTTCATAGAATTTAAATTTCCAGTCGTCACCATTTAAAATGATTGCCCGGGAAGCCTTCAGCATGTCTGCGCCGTTGGCTTCTGCTTCTTCTCTACATGGAACATAGTAGGCACGAAGCGGTTCTGTTCCGATGTGTAAAGAGGAAGGATCCTGAAAATAATTTTGCAGTTTCATAAGAAAAACCCTCCTTCTAAAAGGTGAAATGTTTAGTTGTCTGCACCTGATATATCTATTTTAATCGGTCAATGTCAGAAAAACAAGAGAAACAAGCTGATGTTTCAGACTTTTCTGCTATGCATGTGTGGCGGTTGACACAATGCTGTCTTACGATAACCGGAAGATCACAGTTTCGTATGGCTTCAGTGTTAAAATATCATCTTCCGGGCAAATATCATGTTCCGGATAATTAGATAAAAGTACTGAAGTATCCAGCTGCAGACCGGTTCCGGTGTACTGGAATTTCTGCACATCCTGCGAAAAATTATGTACAGCGAGCCAGGTTTCATCCTGATAACTTCTTGTATATGCAATCACCGGTCCGTCCTCCGGGCAGCAAAGCTGCAGATCACCGTGTGCCATGACAGGGTGTTCTTTCCGCAGAGAGATTAGTTTCTGATAAAAACGAAAGACAGAAGAATCATTTGCCATCTGACTGGCTGCGTTGATTTCTTTATAGTTGGGATTGACACCGAGCCATGGTGTATGATCGGAAAATCCACCATTTAAACTGTCATCCCACTGCATCGGTGTCCGTGCGTTATCGCGACTGATTCGTTGAGCTTCTGCCAGTGCTTTTTCGGGAGCAATCCCCTGTTCCAGCATGGTATGGTAGGCATTTTTGGTATCAATATCGTCATAATCTTCAATGGAAGGATAAGCAACATTGGTCATACCAAGTTCCTCCCCCTGAAAGACAAAAGGAGTTCCCGGGAGCGTATGGAGGTAGGATGCCAGCATTTTTGCGGAGACTTCCCGGAAGGTTGTATCATTTCCGTAGAGGGAAACCTGGCGTGGCTTGTCGTGATTACTTAAAAATCGTGCCCACCAGCCGTCTTTTTTCAGCAGTTCATAATCGTGACGAAGATCCCGTTTCATTTTTTCCGGTGACCAGGTCTGAATCTCCACGATCGGCGGTACAAAAGGAATTGCCATGTTAAATTCTTCACTGGCAGTACTCGAGTAATGGATAGCATCCTGATCGTTATTAATATTAACCTCTCCGACACTCATCAGATGGTCGGGTGTCATGGTTTTTGCAACCATTTCCCGGATATAACGATGTGTTCCTTCCAGGTTCACACAGGCGACAGTACCAAACTGTTCGTTTGGATTGGCACGGCCATCCAGTCCTTTGTCCAGATAACTGATGGCATCGATGCGGTAGCCATCCACGCCTTTATCGTTCCAGAAGCGGATAATATCAAAGATTTTTTCTTTTGTCTCCGGATTGTCCCAGTTGAGATCAGGCTGTTCTTTTGCGAAGAAATGCAGATAATACTGTCCACGCTCCGCTACATATTCCCAGGCACTGCCGCCAAACACAGACATCCAGCCATTCGGTGCACCACCATCAGGAGCAGGATCTCTCCAGATATAATAATCACTGTAGGGGTTGTTGCGGGATTTTCTGGATTCCTGAAACCAGATATGTCTGTCAGAAGAGTGATTCAACACCAGATCCATGATAATTGCAATCCCCCGCGCATGAGCCCCGTCCCGGAAAGCATCCCAGTCCTCCATGGTTCCGAATTCTTTCATGATGGAGGTATAATCGGAAATGTCATATCCATTATCCACATTTGGTGAAGCGAACACCGGTGACATCCATACCGCATTGATGCCAAGTTCCTGCAGATAATCAAGTTTTTCAATCATTCCTTTCAGATCTCCGATTCCGTCATGGTTGCCGTCTTTAAAACTTCTTGGATAAATCTGATAGATCACCAGATCTTTATACCAGTCTTTTTCGTGTTTCATTTCGTTCTCCCTTCGTTTTTTTGCATAAATATTTGGTAAGTTTATTATATTCTATTGTGCAAAAAAGAGCAAGATGAAGTCGTTTCCGATGCTTGACGAACGAACACAGCATGTTATAATAAGATGCAAATGCAGAATATTTGAATGGAGGATACAAACATGAAAAAAACAATTTTTGCTGAAAAAGCACCTGCAGCAGTAGGACCTTATGTACATGCTGTAGAAGCTGGAAATATGGTGTTCACTTCCGGCCAGCTGGGACTGGATCCGGAGAACGGAACTCTGCCGGAAGGCATCGAGGCACAGACCCATCAGGCACTGAAAAATCTGGGAGCTGTTCTGGAAGCAGCAGGCGTTGGATATGAAGACGTTGTTCGTACCATGGTATTTCTGGATAATATGGATGACTTTGCAACGGTCAATGCCATCTACGCAGAATACTTCAAGGAGTCTGCACCGGCTCGTTCCTGTGTGGAAGTTGCAAGACTTCCGAAGGGCGGTCTGATCGAGATCGAAGCAATCGCAGCAAAATAAAGGAAAAAGATACCCGGATATGGAGAAAATACATCGGTATCCGGGTATCTTTTTTATACAATGCGCTTTAACATGGTAATATGATAAAAAAATAAAGCAAAAAATGATTGACAAGACAGAAAGTTTTCGGGATAATGGATTACGAATATTTTTACGGACTGTGAAAGTACGAAGTACGGAACAATCCGGTATCATAATTACATAAAGGAAGGATGAGAAAAAGGAATGAGTAACACAGATACCATAGTAATCCTGATCGCATTTGCGGCATATCTGGTGCTGATGATTGTGATCGGTGCGATCTACATGAAAAATACGAATAATTCAGAAGATTATTTTCTTGGCGGAAGGGGACTGAGTGGCTGGGTGGCTGCGCTGTCGGCACAGGCGTCGGATATGAGTGGATGGCTGTTAATGGGACTTCCGGGAACCGTGTATGCACTGGGAACAGGGCAGTCCTGGATCGCGATCGGACTGTTTCTCGGAACAGTCTGCAACTGGGTGTTTATTTCTTCACGATTGAGAAAATATACGATCAGGGCAAATAACTCCCTGACACTGCCGGCATACTTTGAAAACCGGTTCCGTGATAAAAGAAGGGTACTGCTTCTGGTATCTTCGATTGTGATCGTTATCTTTTTCCTGGTATATACAGCGTCTGCACTGTCTGCCGGTGGAAAACTATTTAACTCTGTATTCGGTGTGGATTATCATGTGGCTCTGGCCATCGGTGCTGCGGTTATTCTGATTTATACGTTTATGGGCGGTTTCATGGCGGTTTGTGTGACCGATTTTATTCAGGGAAGTCTGATGTTAGTAGGACTGCTGGTGGTTCCGATTGCCGCGTATTTTATGGTAGGAGCGGATCAGGTAAAACCGATTCTTGACCAGAGCGGTGTTGTGGGCGGTGCTTCGGCATATCTGAGTCTGTTTCGGAATGGTGACCGGTCTTATACTGCAGTGGAGATTATCTCACAGCTGGCCTGGGGGCTGGGATATTGTGGAATGCCGCATATTCTGACTCGATTTATGGCGGTAAAGAATCAGAAAGAGTTGAGAAAATCGAGAGTAATTGCTATTATATGGGTAACGATTTCTCTGGCAGCAGCTGTAGCGATCGGCATTATCGGTCGTGTCTATCTGTTTCCGACGATTCTTGGAACGGAGGGAAATGCTTCCACAGAAAGCGTCTTTATCGAGATGATCACAAAAATGTTTACGAAAGATACGAATCTGCCATTTGTCGGAGGAATCTTCCTGTGCGGTATCCTGGCAGCGATTATGTCCACAGCGGATTCGCAGCTTCTGGTGACGGCTTCATCCGTGTCTAAAGATATTTATAAGGATATTCTGAAACCGGAATCCGATGAGAAAAAAGTGCTGAAGGTGAGCCGTTTTACGGTACTGGTTGTTGCATTGCTGGCATTTTTGATTGCCTGGGATCCAAACAACAGTATTATGGGACTGGTATCTAACGCATGGGCAGGTCTTGGTTCGGCGTTTGGGCCGATCGTAGTGATGTCCCTGTTCTGGAGAAGAACGAATTTTGCCGGAGCAGTAGCGGGGATCGTGTCCGGTGGCGGTGCAGTTTTGATATGGGATTATCTGCCGCTGGTACATGGACAGACGCTTGGATCTGCGACCGGGCTGTATTCACTGGTGGCAGGATTTGCACTGAGTATTCTCTGCATTGTGATCTTCAGCCTCTGTACGAAGAAACCATCTCAGGAGATTCTGGCAGAGTTCGATGAAGTAAAAAACTGGAAAGAGTAAGAAATTTATGAATTATTTGCTGACAATAGAATATGAAGGAACCCGTTACGAAGGATGGCAGAGACAGAAGAAAACCACCCAGACGATTCAGGGAAAGCTGGAACAGGTATTATCCAGAATGACAGAAAAAGAGATTGAGATCGATGGGGCAGGGCGGACGGATGCCGGGGTTCATGCGAAGAATCAGACAGCCAGTGTGCATCTGGCAAAGAAATGGGATCCGAAGGAGATTTTGCAATATATGAATCAGTATCTGCCGGAAGATATCTGTGTAAAGTCTGTGGAACCGGTATCGGAGCGGTTTCATGCAAGACTCTGGGCGGAAGGAAAATGTTATTCTTACCGGATTGGAACGGATGAGCAGAAATCGGTGTTTGACCGGAAGTTTCGGTATCATCTGGGGGAAGCGCTGGATGTAGAGGCGATGCGCCGGGCAGCACAGGATCTGGTGGGAACCCATGATTTTAAAACGTTTTGTGGCAATCCGAAGATGAAGAAATCCACGGTGCGGATGATTACGGATATAGTGATTGAAGAGTCGGAGCATGAGATACGGATTGTGTATACGGGAAATGGGTTTCTTCAGTATATGGTCAGAATCTTAACCGGAACTTTGATTGAGGTTGGGCAGCATAGGAGGGATGCGGACAGTATGCCGGAGCTGCTTGAGAGGATGGAGCGGAAGTTTGCGGGCGTTACGGCGCCGGCAGAGGGGCTGTGTCTTGAACGCGTATTTTACTCGAAAAAATAGGAGAAAAGAGTTTTTATGGAGGGGGACGCGGCAGTCATTGCTTCGGTCTGCTGGCAGCGTGGGCAGGGGAACTTTGAGCTAGAGCGTGTCTGAAAAATCATTTCCGCAATCTGCAAGCCCCACTTTGCGGTATATTTTACCCTCATTCGGTTGCCGTAGCCCGCTACGCCGCCCTCATTCGGATAAAATCTCCCACAAACTGGGACTCGCAGCTCACGAAAAGCCTTTTTCAGACACGCTCTAGCCGCTAACTTCGGCTATAGTTCACGAGGGTCAGTGGACCCTCGCGAAAGCCTGCGTAAGCGTCGGATCTCAAAGCTTCCCATAACCGCCCACAAAGTGCTGCCTGCAGACCGAAGCAATGACTGCCGCTGTGCGTTGGCGAGAACTCTTGTGGTCGGTATGGGGAGATTTTTTCGAAAAAGGTGGAGAAATATGAGAAAACGGAGAAATATTCATTAATAAGTGATAAGAAAGAGTTCGAAATAATTTTAGGATATAAAGATATAAAAAGGAAGATAGTTGTGTACATTAAGATGTACTGCTATCTTCCTTTTTATAGTATCTGATATTTTGCAACAATGTTCACCGCTGGATAGCAATGAAAGTATTTATTCCGGGTATACCAGGCGGTCTTCTTTGATGTCGGTTAAGACTTCGGTCAGGAAGCGGTCAGCCAGGTAGTTTGCCATAGACAGGTTCATGTCCAGGTAGTTGCCGCAGTCTTTTGGGGATGCGCCCGGGACTTCGTCGTGGTAGTCGCGGATGAAGGTGAACATCTCGGTCATCAGCGGGACGATGTCTCCGGAGGTGTAGTCACCTGCCAGAAGGAGATAGAAGCCGGTGCGGCAGCCCATTGGTCCGAAGTAGATGGTTTTGGAGCCGAAGTCCGGGTGATTTCTTAAGAAGGTGGCTCCCAGATGTTCGATGGTGTGTACTTCGGCAGTGTTCATCACCGGTTCTTCGTTCGGGGATGTCATACGGATATCGAATGTGGTGATCAGGGAATCGCCGACCGGGTCTTTGCGGGATACATATACGCCCGGCTGAAGTTTTAAGTGATCAATAGTAAAACTTGTAATTTTCTGCATAATAAAACAACCTCCTGTGTAATGATGTACTCACAAAATCGGACACAGAAAGATCTCGGGAGTACATGGATTATCGCTCTTTTCAGAAACAGGCAGTGTCTGCACCTGTTCGCTGAAAGCTATTATAACATAGTTTGAACTATTTCACAAAATAAACATATTTTGATAACAAATTGACCACAAACCTTTTCTATACTATAGCCATAAACAAAGAAGAAATAAAAAACAAAAGAATACATTTACATAAACAGGAGGAATGACTTATGGAAGAATATGGAAGTTATAATTGGAATCAGCAGGGAAATGAACCGCAGAATAATACACCGATGGAACCGAAAAAACAGCCGGGAAAGAGAAATGGAAACGGAGCCAGATGGGCAAAGAAGATCGGTGCAGTAGCACTGAGTGCCGTACTTTTCGGAGGCGTAGCCGGGGGTGTGTTTACCGGGGTGACTTATGCAACAGGTGCGACAGCAAAAGCACAGTCCACACAGACAGACAGCAACAGTCAGGAGACAACAAAGACCACACTGCAGACCACAGCATCTTCAGGCAGCACGGGAAGCAGTGCTTCCGGACAGAGTCTGGATGTCTCTTCTATCGCCAAAAATGCGATGCCGTCGATTGTTGCAATTACCAATAAATCTGTACAGGAAGTACAGGATTATTTCAGTATGTTTTCAAGAGGCAGTGGTACACAGGAACAGGAAGTAGAAAGTCAGGGCTCCGGTATTATTATTGGACAGAATGACAGCGAACTTCTGATCGCCACGAATAACCATGTGGTAGAAGATGCAGATACTTTATCCGTATGTTTTGCGGATGATCAGGCATATGAAGCAACTGTAAAAGGAACGGATGCGGATAACGATCTGGCAGTCATCGCCGTGAAACTTTCAGATATTTCGGATGACACCATGTCTCAGATCAAAATTGCAGAGATCGGTGATTCCGACCAGCTGCAGGTAGGGGAACAGGTGGTAGCTATCGGTAATGCACTGGGCTATGGACAGTCTGTAACGACCGGTATTGTAAGTGCGGTAAACCGCCAGCTGGAAGGCTCTGACTCCGAGAACGGATTTATCCAGACAGATGCAGCAATCAACCCTGGTAACAGTGGTGGAGCTCTCTTGAATATGCAGGGTCAGGTGATCGGTATCAACTCTGCAAAACTGGCCTCTACAGAAGTAGAAGGTATGGGATATGCTATTCCGGTAAGTACCGCTTCTCCGATCTTTGAGGATCTGATGAACCGCCAGACAAGAACAAAAGTAAGTTCTGATCAGGCAGCTGCTCTGGGTATCAAAGGACAGACGGTGGACAGTTCTATCGCAGAAGCTTATGGCATTCCACAGGGTGTCTATGTAGCAGAAGTGGAAAAAGGAAGTGCTGCTGAAAAAGCCGGCATCACATCCGGAAGTGTCATCACAAAATTTGATGGAACTTCTGTAAAATCAATGAATGACCTGAAGAGTCAGCTGGAGTACTATGCAGCGGGAGAAACCGTAGATCTGGTTGTAAAAATCGCGGATAACGGAAGCTACGTGGAAAAATCACTGACGATCACACTGGATAAAGCAGATACTTCAACCACTGCACAGAACAGTCAGCAGGGACAGAATCAGCCGGGAACATCCGGACAGGATGGTAATCTGCAGGGATCTATTTTGAGATAAATATATAGAAATCACAGACAACATAAAGATGGAAAAACATAAACCGGCTGACAGAAGGACAGCCGGTTGGCGAAAACAAAACGGGAAACTCGATGCAAAGAGTTTCCCGTTTTGCTATATATTGTATGAGACTATGACATCTCGATAATGGATAAATCTGTTGAAGTGTAGTTCAACCTGTTATGCATCCTCAAAAGCCACCTGATTTTTCTGGAAAAATTTCCGAACCATCTCATCCCACACCCGGTCCAGCTGTTTGTCCAGGGTGAAAATTTTCAGAGAAGTGCCGGTAGTACAAAGAAGCTGCTTCCCGTCAAAATGACAGTTCAGGTACAGACCGTAGATGTCTTCAGGCTTCAGTGCTATGCCGCTTTGTGAGAGCAGCTTTTCCACATTGGAAGAGGAAAGCTGAAAGACAATCTTAAAATTCAAAGGCGTGCGTTTCCCTTTGATTATGGAAAAACACTGCGCCTGCACATCTTCCCACAGACAGTACGTCCGCATGGGTTCCTGTTCGGAATCAAAAAATTCTTTATGCAGTTGTCCATCCAGAGTATAAGTGACAAAGGTGGTAAAAGAAGCTTCCACAAAAGAAAAATGCTGAAACATTTCTCCAATAAATAATTTTCCGGTAAAATCTTTCAAATCTAAAATACGAAGTGCTAACAAATATAATCCTCCCAATGTGATATGACATAATGGTTATCCGGTATGCGAATTCAGGAAAACCAGTTGTTTTTATGAAAAAACCAGATTTCGATCAAAACAATAACAGCGCAGATACCGATCAGAATCCCGTAGGCGTGGGGAGCAGAAAGTTCCGGCATATGAGAAAAATTCATGCCATACCACCCGGTGATAAGCGACAGTGGGAAAAAGATCGTGGTTACTACGGTGAGAATCCGCATGGTGCGGTTCTGTCTGGCGTCAATCTGAGACTGCTCCATTTCACGAATCTGCAGGGCATATTCCCGAAGCATCTGGGAATGATCATAGAGCCGTTCGATCCTGGATGCATACAGAGAAAAAATCTGACATTCTTCTGCCTGAAAAAAGTGGTTGGAATTCTCTTCCAGATCCTCACAGAAATCAGACAGCTGCTGATAATAAGAATGCAGGATCAGAAGGCGTTTGCGGATGTGCATAAGCTGTGCGGAAGAGTCAGAGATCGTGTGTTTTATGATTTTTTCTTCCAGATCACTCATGTGCTGTTCCAGCTCCTGTAAAAACAAGGCATCTTCCAGTGTAAGTGTGCCGATGAGCTGACACAGGAATTCTGCGATGGTCTTACAGTTCAAAAGTTCCCCCTCTTCAAGAATTGTAAGAATCGCCTGGATATGTTTCGAATCATCAACGAGAACCAGCAGATTTTTATTCATATAGAAAGAAATGGATAAAACAGTCTCTTCAATACTTCTTTTATCGGGAATCAAAAGGGTTCCCAGGATACAGTCCTTGAACATTTCTGCTTTGCAGTATCGGATATTGTGATTTTGCATGTTCCTTGCGAGAATATGATAATAGGGGAGAGAATGATAGCGCTGTTCACACTCTTCAGTGGAAACCAGAGATATCACCACATCAGTGTCTTTCGGCTGATAATATTCATCCAGCATTTCCATGGAACTGTTCAGTAAATAATCCATACAACCTCCAAGTTATAATTTAAAAAAACAGATATCAGTATTATAAACCAAAAGACACAAAAAGAACATAGAAAATCTCTTTTCAATTTTCTGAAGATATGATATAGTAAAATGTAGTATTGAAAACTATATCAGGTAGGCAAAATTACAGGATGTGACGAAGTCCAAAAGCAAAAGCTGTAATCTTGCGATGATGAGAAAAGATATGGATACACAGTTATGTAGAAAATATATAATGCTGGAGGCAGGAAGTAATGAAATATAAAATAATTGTAGATAGTTGTGGAGAATTGACACCAGAGATGAAACAGGATGAACGTTTTGCATCGGCAGCACTGACTCTTGAAGTGGGAGCAGATACTATTGTGGATGATGATTCCTTTGATCAGGCAGATTTCTTAAGAAAGGTAGCAGCATATCCGGAGTGTCCGAAATCAGCATGCCCGTCCCCGGAAGTTTACCAGAGAGGGTTTGAGGCAGATGCGGAACATCTGTATGCGGTGACTCTTTCCGCTGAACTGAGTGGTTCCTATAATAGTGCGGAACTTGGAAAAAGCCTGACACTGGAAGAACATCCGGATAAGAAAATTCATGTATTCAACTCAAAAAGTGCTTCGATAGGGGAGACACTGATCGCACTGAAGATCCAGGAATGTGAAGAAGCAGGCATGGAATTTGAACAGGTTGTGGAAACTGTGGATGCTTATATCGAATCTCAGCACACGTATTTCGTACTGGAGAATCTGGAAACACTGCGAAAAAACGGGCGACTGAGCAGAGTAAAAGCACTGGTGGCTTCCGCATTGAAGATTAAACCGGTAATGGGTTCCACACCGGAAGGTACTATCTATCAGCTGGATCAGGCGAGAGGAATCAATAAAGCACTGGTTAAAATGGTTGATTATGTAAAAGAAGGAGAAAACAACAGCAGTGACAAAGTACTTGCTATCAGCCACTGCAACTGTCCGGAGAGGGCACAGATGGTAAAAGAGGCACTTCTGGAAAGAATGCAGGTGAAAGACGTGATCATTCTGGATACCGCCGGGGTGAGTTCCATGTATGCGAATGACGGTGGAATTATTGTTGCGATGTAACCATGCAGTATTCTGCATTCCGCAGTTACTGTTCACTGGTAATATCCCGCGAGGCGTTTTTTGTGAGCGAAGGTTACAGAAAACCCGAGACATATCGCGCGAATTTATGCGATCAGCATAAATTCTGTGCATCGCACAGCGTGTTGCTGGGCACGGAGTGAACAGTAACAAGAACCGTTCATATTCCCGTGCAAAAAGCAGATGTTCCGGCATATAGTGAAACAAAGATCCGAAACGAGCAAAGATTATGAAGAAAAGAATTATCACATGGGTATTACTTCTGATGCTGATAACGGCTGAAATCTGTCCGGTGAAAATCCAGGGTGCGGTACAGCCGGCGCCGGAGATCAGCGCACCGGGAGCGGTACTTATGGAACCATCTACAGGAACTGTTTTATACGAAAAAAACGGAGAAGAACAGCGAAGTCCGGCAAGCATTACCAAAATCATGACTCTGCTTCTGATTTTTGAAGCCCTGGAAGACGGACAGATCACGCTGGAGGAAGAGGCGGTAACCAGTGCCTATGCAAAAAGTATGGGGGGATCTCAGGTTTTTCTGGAAGAGGGAGAAAAACAGACAGTGGAGACCCTGATCAAATGCATCGTAGTTGCATCGGGAAATGATGCATCCGTGGTAATGGCAGAACATCTTGCGGGAAGCGAGGAAGAATTTGTGAAAAGAATGAATGAAAAAGCCGGAGAGCTTGGCATGATACATACACAGTTTGAGGACTGCTGCGGACTTACAGATTCCGAGAAACATTATACCACGGCTTCTGATGTCGCAATTGTCTCGAGAGAACTGATTACCCGCTTTCCCCGTATCCTTGAATATTCCTCTATCTGGATGGAAAATATTATCCACAGAACGGCACAGGGAGAGAAAGAATTCTGCCTGACCAATACCAACAAGCTGATTCGCAGTTATGAAGGGTGCGTTGGTCTGAAAACCGGAAGTACCAGTGTGGCAAAATACTGTGTATCTGCAGTTGCACGGAGGGGAGAGATGACGTTGCTTGCGGTAGTCATGGGTGCGCCGGATGCCAAGGTGCGATTTAAAGATGCGGCAGCCTTGCTTGATTATGGATTTGGAAAGTGTAATCTTTATCTGGATGAAAACAGGAAAAATCCGGATCCGGTGCCGGTAAAAGGAGGGGTAAAAAAGGAGGTGGCATGTCGGTATACAGGAGAATTCCGGTATCTGGATACGGAAGGGAAAAATCTTTCGCAGATAGAAAAGAAGATTGTTTATATGAAGAATCTTCAAGCACCGGTAAAGAAAGGAGATATCGTTGGCGAAGCACAGTATTTGCTGGATGGAAAGGTGGTTGGCAAAACGGATATAGTGGCTGCAAAATCTGTGAAAAAGGCCGGTCTGTGGGATTATATCAAACACATCAGAAAGAGAATGATAAAGGGCGATGATTATTCGGCAGACGGGTAACTGTTTGATACAAAAACTGACGGGAATAGAACAGAAAACTGCTTTCCCGTCAGTTTTGAAAATGTAACAGTATCGGATCCGGGTTTACATTACGATCTGCGCAGAACGTATCGGAATCATCACATTTCGAAAATTACTACCTGATACCCTGGCATATGAAGGATATCTCCGTTAAGATCCAGTGTTTCCAGATTGTTCATCAGCACTTTTTTGTAAGTTCCCGGAAGAACAACATCCTGAGCATCGTGTTGATAATTGGCAATTACCAGCAGAGTCCTGTCAGTGCCTTTTCTGTAATAAGCCATCAGATTGGTCTGTTCTTCTTTGTATGGAACAACTTCACCGTATACAACCACATCTTTGTATTCCGGATTCTTGCGGAGGGCGATCAGCTCTTTGTACCAGTGATACATGGAATCCGGGCGGTTCGCCTGTTCAGCGGCATTGATACCGGTATAATTCGGATTCACTTTCAGCCATGGGGTTCCTGTGGTAAATCCTGCGTTAGCAGTTGCATCCCACTGGAATGGAGTGCGGGCATTGTCACGACTGTAAGGAACAACAGCTTTGAAAGCGGCTTTCGGAGTCAGTCCGGCGTCCAGTGCTACCTGGTATTCATCGAGGGTGCTGCAGTCATCAATTTCATTTATGGAGTGGAAAGCAACATTTGTCATACCAAGTTCCTGTCCCTGATAGATGAAAGGCAGCCCGCGGAGCATAACGTTGACAGCGGCAAGCATTTTCTTGCTGGTGTCACTGACATCTGCTTCCGGGATATAGTGGCTGACACCGCGAGGTTCATCATGATTTTCGATGATATTGGAGATGAATCCGATATCCCCCAGGCGTTTCTGAGTACCGAAGGCAGCTTTTTTATATTCCTCACCCCATACAACCGGTTTGCATTTGTACCATCCGTCATCGGATTTTCCGGCGATGGTTTCGGCAAAATCAAACATGGAAGAGAAGTGGCCATTGTTTCCGATAAATGCTTCCAGAGCATCCGGACGATCGGTAAATACTTCACCTACAGTAAATGCATGATGTTTTTCGAACGTTTCTGCTTTCATCTCATGCAGAAAGTCATCGATACCTTCCGCATCATGAAGCATGTTATCGATGCCTGCCAGCCCGTCATCACGGTCTGCGGGATAGCTGGTATAAATATTCGGCTTTTTAATGTTCATGATTGCATCGATACGGAAGCCGGCTACACCGCGATCCAGCCACCAGTTGATCATTTTGTATATTTCTTCCCGGAGCTTGGGATTCTCCCAGTTCAGATCTGGCTGTTTTTTGTGGAAGACATGCATATAATATTTGTCGGTGTGTCCCGGTAGAAGATCCCATACAGGACCGCCGAAATAAGAACGCCAGTTGTTTGGTAATTTGTAATCCTTGGCATCTGCAATATAAAAATATTTACCGTATTCGCCGTCCGGATCTTCGCAGGCTTTTTTAAACCATTCGTGTTCGTCGGAACAGTGGTTGACAACCAGATCCATAACGATATACATATTCCGGGATTTTGCTTCTTTTAACAGTTCGTCCATATCCTCCAGGGTTCCGAATCTTGGATCGATATCATAATAATCGGAGATATCATATCCCTGATCTGCCAGCGGAGAACAATAGATCGGGGAGAGCCAGATAATATCGATTCCCAGATCTTTAAGATAATCCAGTTTGCTGATCACACCTTTCAGATCACCTATACCGTCTCCATTGGTATCGTAAAAGCTTTTTGGATAAATCTGATATGCGGCTTTTTCATGCCACCATTTTTTCTCTAACATTGTAAAATCCTCCTTGTGTATGTCCTGCGAATTATTTAGTGACATTATAGACAATACTGAGGAGAAAAACCACCGAAAAACTGATTAAAAAGTATATTATTCTGACTTCCTGGAAAGATATAATTTTCGGTATTGCAGAGGGGTGATTCCGGTTTTCCGCTTGAAAAGCCGCTGAAAATTCCCCATATTATTGAATCCGCATTCCAGACAGATTTCTGTTACCGGTGCATCACCTGTCTCTAACAGCCGGATGACCTTATTCAAACGGTAATCGTTAATGTAATCGATGGGAGTTTTTCCGATAGAACGTTTGAAAAAGCGGCAGAAATACTGGTCGTTCATATTTACCTGGGAAGCCAGATCCTGCACATACAGTTTTTCATGGTAATGATCCGCGATATAAGAAAGTACGGTTTTGATGGCGGTGATCTTCTGACTTTCTGTTCTCGACGACTGGCACATCAAACCGGCATCCATGAGAATCCCGATGAGCTGAAGTAGCCCTGCCTTGATCTGCAGCTGAGAGATGACATCATCCGTAAGAATCTGTTCGCCGGCGAGCAGATTCTCTTTGCTCCGTGAAAAAATATGACTGATCTGTTGATAAGAGCTGCGAAAGGCGGAAAAAAAGGGACTGGTCTGATCGAGAAAACGAGGAAATGTCAGTTTATTCTGCGTCAGTGGAAGTAAAATGGATTCATCGATCGAGTCATAATCCTGGAAAAGGAGCATAGAAGGTGAGAAAACAACTGCCTGTTCATCAAATTCTATACTCAGGGAACGCAGAGAATGAAGTTCTCCGCTGTTAATGAATAAAAAACATTCCCGGTCAGTTCCGTAAGGTTCCATATTGATATCCAGTTTGAAAGAACCGTGATGAAGATAAATGATTTCAATTTCCTCATGCCAGTGATGGCGGACACGAAGACGGAGACCGGGATTGAAAAAATGATAATAAGCACAGGGAAACAGGCGTGTACCGTGGGACTGCTTTTCTTTCAGAGACGGTTGCTGAGATGTCTGGTTCATATAAAGTTCCTCCTGCTGGTAAAATTATTTGGTAATTATCCGGAAGATAGTATTCCACTAAAAACCGAACAGTTACGATACTTCTATCTTATCATACTAAACGGGTCTTTTCTATCATAGGATACATAGGAGGGGTAAAAAATGAAAAAAATCTGGGAGCGGGAGATGTGGATCGTGCTGGGCTTCCTTGCCGGATGCTTTGCTCTTGGAATGGCAGGCGGGATCCTGTTTGCTAATCTTGCATATCCGTGCCGAAACGGACAAAATCAGATATTAGAACTGTACGCACTGACGCAGATTAAAAAGAAAGAAGGAAAATCGACAGAATATTTCTGGTATCTTCTGGAAAACAGAATGTTTGCAGTTCTGTTTTTTCTACTGACGGGACTTACAGGTGCCGCACACTTTGTTGTGGTGGCAGCGGCAGCATGGATGGGATTTCTTGCAGGTGCGGTGGGAAGCCTTTTGATTCTGGAACTCGGACCGGAGGGATTCCGGATTTTTGCAGGTTCTTTATTTCCACAGGCTTTCGTATATTTTCCTGCAGTGGCACTGTTGATGACAAAAATTTACAAAGAAGGGGGAAATATCTGGAAGAAACCGGTAAAAGTAATAAGAATCTATTTTCTGACCGGTCTGATCGTAATGATTCTGTGTCTTTCAGGTGTTGTTTTTGAGGCATATATTAATCCGGAATGGATGAGATGGATTCTGGGACGATTATGCTGAGAAAATATTTTACAAGATATGGTAGACATAAGATTCAAGTATTCGATATGTTGTAGTTTTGGATAAAAATTGGAAAATGTAGAGATAAATCTGAAAAATAAGGGTTTGCTTTTCTGAAAAAACACAGTTATAATAAATTTATATGGCAAAAACAGGTGAGGTTTTTGCTTTATCATTATACAATGAGGACACGGGAAAATATGGAAACAGAGATAAAAATATTTATATCTTATTTACATAATATAAAAAGAATGTCCGGCAATACGGTGGTGTCCTATGAGAGAGATCTGAAGAAAATGCTGCAGTATTTTCAGGAAGCACATCAGATTACCAGGGTACAGGATATCACGGAAACCAGTCTGAATTCTTATATGTTGTATCTGGAAAAGAATCATTTTGCAGCGTCTACGGTATCGAGAAGCGTAGCTTCCATGCGTGCGTTTTTCCAGTATCTGTATCAGGAGCATCTCATAGAAAATAATCCGGCGGATCATCTGCGTCCGCCCAAGGTGGAAAAAAAGATGCCACAGATTTTGTCTGTGGAGGAAGTAGATCTGCTTCTTCGCCAGCCGTCGGACAGGACGCCGAAAGGCTTGCGGGATCGGGCGATGCTGGAACTGTTATATGCCACCGGAATCCGGGTCAGTGAACTGATTCATCTGGAAATGTCGGATGTGAATCTGTCGATGGGATATATTAATTGCCGGGATACGGACAGTGAGCGGGTGATCCCTTTTGGAAGTCAGGCAAAAAAGGCATTACAGCAATATATGCATACAGTGCGGAACGGATTCCTGAAAGAGCAGGAAAGCGAAGTGCTTTTTACAAATTGTTCGGGGAAACCAATGAGTAGACAGGGATTCTGGAAAGTACTGAAACATTATGCACAGACTGCCGGGATCGAGAAAGACATTACGCCGCATACTCTGCGGCATTCGTTTGCCGCACATCTGATCCAGAACGGAGCAGACTTAAAAAGTGTGCAGGAGATGCTGGGACATTCGGATATATCGACAACGCAGATGTATCTAAATATGAATGTGTATAAAATCAGGGATGTTTATACCAAAGCACACCCGAGGAAATAAGAGGAGAGAAAGTATTATGAGTATTCAACTGTTGAAAAAACTGCCAACACCGACGGAGATCAAAGCTGATTATCCGGTGACACAGAAAGTGGCACAGATCAAAGCGGAGAGAGATGAGATGATCCGAAAGGTATTTACCGGAGAGTCCGATAAGTTTCTGGTCATCATCGGACCTTGTTCCGCAGATAACGAAGAGGCAGTTTGTGAATATATCAACCGTCTGTCCAGGGTACAGGAAGAAGTGGCAGATAAGCTGATCCTGATTCCGAGAATCTATACAAACAAACCGAGAACAACCGGAGAGGGTTACAAAGGGATCCTTCATCAGCCGGATCCGGAGAAGAAACCGGATCTGCTGCATGGTCTGATCGCTATCCGTAAGATGCATATGCGTGCCATCGAGGAATCGGGTCTGACAGCAGCCGACGAAATGCTGTATCCGGAAACCTGGAGATATCTGGATGATATTCTTTCTTATGTTGCTATTGGAGCTCGCTCTGTGGAGAATCAGCAGCATCGTATGGTAGCAAGCGGTATGGATGTTCCAGTGGGTATGAAAAATCCAACCAGTGGGGATCTGTCTGTGATGCTGAATTCTGTTGTGGCAGCACAGATCAAACAGAACTTTATCTACAGAAACTGGGAGGCTGAGACGGACGGCAATCCGCTGGCTCATACAATTCTTCGTGGAGCAGTGAATAAACATGGCAATGCGATCCCGAACTATCATTATGAGGATCTGCAGCTTCTGCTGGAAAAATATAATGAGAGAGATCTGCAGAATCCTGCGACGATCGTGGATGCGAATCATTCGAATTCGAACAAGCAGTTTAAGGAGCAGATCCGTATTGTGAAAGAAGTGCTTCACAGCAGAAATGTTTCCGGGGATATTAAGAAGCTGGTGAAGGGCGTGATGATCGAGAGTTATCTGGTTGAGGGCAGCCAGAAGATCGGATGTGAGAATCACGTGTACGGAAAATCGATTACAGATCCTTGCCTGGGCTGGGAGGATTCGAGAGAGCTGCTGCATACGATTGCGGAGCTTTGTTAGGATAAAAAACAAAAAAATAAGAGTAGTTGGCTAAGGGGACGTGGCTGGCTTGCGATCCATGGGTGGACAACTTGGGCAGGGCAACTTTGAACTAATCACTAACTTCGACTAATTGACGCTGGTCAGCTGACCAGCGCCAAAGTCTACGTAAGTGCTGGATTTCAAAGCTTGCCCTGAACGCCCAAAAAGTGTTGTCCACCCATGGATCACAAGCCAGCCACTGGTTTTGGCAAACGGCGTTAAGTTTGTTTGTTACAGAAAGCTGTTTTCTGATACATAAGATAAAAATGGTTAGTTTGTAGATTTTTTACTGCATAATCTCATTGCCAGTAAAAACACTCCTCCGGCGACAAGAACACCTCCAAACAGTGCTACATATCCGCCCGTCTTTATTTCACATAATATGCGGTAGGTAAACAGACCGCATCCACATCCAAGGATCATTCCACAACAGGGCAGGACGATCCATTCTACTGCCGGAAATCGAAATTTTACACTTTTATGTAAAAAGATCAGGTTCAATCCCGTAATGATAAGCTGGCTTAAAAGCAGTCCGAAGAGGTAGCCGCGGATTCCCATGTGGGGGATTGCGAAGGTCACGAAGAGGATTCGGATTCCAAGGCCGGCGAGGTTCTGAATCAGGCATTGGACGGTGTGTCCCAAGCCGTTCAGGATCCCGGTCAGAGTGGCGGTGAGATAGAGGAAAGGACAGAGGAATGCCAGGATCTGTAAAAAGATGCCGGCGTCCTGGTTTCGGTAGAAGATCTGTGCCAGCTCTTTTCCGAAAAAGAAGAAGATTCCTCCGGATAAAAAGCCGAGCAACAGACAGTATTGAATCGTTTGTTCGGTAGAGCGGATAATGGCATCTTCTTTTCCGGCTGCCTGCTGTCCGGCGATGGTTGGGAGGAGCATCGTGGAGAGGGCGGACGTGATCGCAGAAGGAAATAAAATAAAGGGCAATGCCATACCGGTCAGTGCGCCATACAGACTGAGGGACTGTACGTTTGTAAGTCCGGATGCTTCGAGTTTTCCTGGGATGAGGATGGCTTCGGTACTCTGTAAGAGGTTGACGAGCATGCGGTTCAGGGTGAGCGGGACGGATAAGGTAAGGATTTCCCAGAGGCAGGAACGGACGCGAAAGTCGGTAGTGCCTTTATAGGAAGGTTTCTGGAAAGCGAGACAGACAACGCAGAAGAAGCATGCCGCCAGTTCTCCGAAAAGCATGCCGCCAACGGCGAGGATCGGTGTCGGAGCAAGGTTTTGCTCCAGGAAAATCAGGTAAATGACATAAGAAGCACCCACCCGGGCAAACTGTTCCAGTAATTGTGATACAGCCGGAACCGTGGTTCGGCGGGTGGAAAAGTACCAGGCATGGATGCAGGTGTGTATGGAACAGAGGGGCAGACTGAAAGCAAGCAGCTGCAGAAGTTCACAGCATCGGATCTCATGTAAGATATGAAGGCTGATCCAGGGTGCGCGGGTGTACAGAAAAAAGGACACGATCAGTGAAAGTCCCACAGAAAGTCCGCTTCCACTCAGGAAAAATACCCATCCCTTTCTCGGATTTTCCTTGGATAAAGCGGCGGAGCAGCAGCGGGATAAGGCACTCTGAATGCCGGCGGTGACACCGGACAGGCAGAAGGCATAGACCGGGAAAATCATCTGGTAGATTCCCAGACCCTGTGCACCAATGGTGCGGGATAGGAATATCCTATAAAAGAAGCCAATCAGGCGGCTCAAGGTACCCGCACAGGTGAGGATGGCAGTACCGGTGAGGACAGGATGCTTCGCAGAAGAAAACATAACAAGCTCCGGGGCTTTTTTTTAAATATATGAGGCTGCCAGCCTTGACAGAACCGGGGAGTCGTGTTATATTGACAAAGGGTCATATCCCAGTAGATTACTAGGGAATCTGAAAGACCAAAGGAAACTTCCGGAAGGGAGGTAACATGAAATTATCAACGAAGGGCAGATACGGTCTCCGAGCGATGATCGATCTGGCTGTATATAGTGAAAAAGAACCGGTGTCTATACAGAGTATAGCGGATCGGCAGAACATCTCCGAGCGTTATCTTGAACAGCTGATGGCCAGTCTGAAAAAGGAAGGACTGGTGAAAAGCATCCGGGGAGCCAACGGAGGGTACCAGCTGGCAAGACCGGCAATCGGTATCTCGGTTGGAGATATTCTTCGTGCACTGGAAGGAGATCTGCGGGCAGTAACCTGTCCGGCAAATGGTGAAGAAGGAAACGGTGGCTGTGAAAATGCAGATCTGTGTGTGACGCGATATGTATGGCAGCGCATCAACGAAGGAATTACTCATGCAGTGGATACCATGTATCTCAACCAGTTGGTGGAAGAGAGTAAAAAACTGAAAGAAAAAGGACAGGTACAGCCTGCAGGCTGTCAGGGATAGGAGGCAAAATCATCATGAAGAAAATTATTTATCTGGATAATGCGGCAACCACAAAAGTTGCACCGGAAGTAGTAGAGGCGATGCTCCCGTATTTTACGGAGTACTATGGCAATCCGTCCAGCGTATATGAACTGGCAGGAATCAGCAAAAAAGCAGTGACAGAAGGAAGAGAAAAAGTAGCTTCTGTCATCGGAGCGAACCCGAATGACATCTACTTTACCGCAGGCGGTTCCGAGTCCGACAACTGGGCACTGAAAGCTACTTACGAAGCATATAAATCAAAAGGAAACCATATCATCACTACCCAAATCGAGCATCATGCCATACTGCATACCTGTGAATGGCTGGAAAAACAGGGTGCAAAGATCACATATCTGGATGTGGATGAAAATGGTGTTGTAGATCTGGATCAGTTGCAGAAGGCTATCACACCGGAGACCATCCTGATCTCTGTAATGGCAGCAAACAATGAAATCGGCACTCTGCAGCCAATCAAAGAGATCGGTGCTATTGCAAAAGAACATGGTATTTTATTCCATACAGATGCCGTACAGGCATTTGGTCAGATCCCGATCAATGTAGATGAGTGCAATATTGATATGTTAAGCTCCAGCGGACATAAGATCAACGGACCAAAAGGTATCGGATGTCTGTATATCCGCAAAGGACTGAAACTGCGTTCCTTTGTTCACGGTGGTGCTCAGGAGAGAAAAAGAAGAGCCGGAACAGAAAATGTACCGGGTATCGTAGGATACGGTGTGGCAGCAGAACGTGCACTTCGTACCATGGAAGAACGTACCGCAAAAGAAATCGAAGTAAGAGATTACATGATCAAAAAGATCCAGGAAGAGATCCCGTACTGCAAACTGAACGGACATCCAACACTGCGTCTGCCGAACAATGTAAACTTCAGCTTCCAGTTTATCGAGGGAGAATCTCTGTTGATCATGCTGGATATGGCAGGTATCTGTGCATCCAGTGGTTCCGCCTGTACTTCCGGATCTCTGGATCCTTCTCATGTACTGCTGGCCATTGGGCTGCCTCACGAGATCGCACACGGATCTCTGCGTCTGACGCTGAGTGAGGAAACCACAAAAGAAGATGCAGATTTTGTTGTTGAGCAGATCAAAGGTATCGTAGCGCGTCTGAGAAGTATGTCTCCGCTGTACGAAGACTTTATGAAAAAACAGAATAAATAATAAAAAAGATTAACATACGAATATACGGAGGAAATATAGATATGTATAGTGAAAAAGTAATGGATCATTTTCAGCATCCGAGAAATGTAGGGGAAATCGAAAACGCCAGCGGTGTAGGTACCGTAGGTAATGCAAAATGTGGAGATATCATGAGAATGTATCTGGATATCGATGACAACGGTATCATTCAGGATTGCAAATTCAAAACATTCGGTTGTGGTGCAGCTGTTGCAACCAGCAGTATGGCCACTGAACTGGTAAAAGGAAAAACTATTCAGGAAGCACTGGAAGTAACTAATAAAGCTGTTATGGAAGCACTGGACGGACTGCCGCCTGTAAAGGTACACTGTTCCCTGCTGGCTGAGGAAGCCATCCACGCAGCACTGTGGGATTATGCGGAGAAACATCACATCAAGATCGAAGGCTTAAGCAAACCGAAGTCTGATATCAGTGAAGGGGAGACCGAAGAGGAAGAATATTAATGAAAAAAAAGGTAGTTGTAGGGCTGTCCGGAGGAGTTGACTCCTCTGTGGCAGCCTGGCTGTTAAAAGAACAGGGTTACGATGTGATCGGAGTAACCATGCAGATTTGGCAGGACGAGCCGGAGCTGATCCAGGAAGAAAACGGGGGATGCTGCGGCCTTTCTGCCGTTGACGATGCCAGAAGAGTGGCGCAGATCCTTGATATTCCATACTATGTTATGAATTTCAAAAAAGAATTCAAGGCAAATGTCATGGACTATTTTGTGGACGAGTATTTGCACGGCCGCACACCGAATCCGTGTATCGCCTGCAACCGCTATGTAAAATGGGAGTCCCTGCTGCAAAGAAGTCTTGCCATCGGTGCGGACTATATTGCCACCGGACATTATGCAAGAATCGAGCAGCTGCCAAACGGCAGATATGCGATCCGCAATTCTGTGACTGCGGCAAAAGATCAGACCTATGCACTGTACAATCTGACACAGGAACAGTTAAAGCGGACACTGATGCCGGTAGGTGAGTACTCCAAAGACCAGATCCGTGTCATGGCAGAAAAGATCGGACTTCCGACCGCACACAAAAAAGATTCTCAGGAGATCTGTTTTGTGGATGATAACGATTATGCAGGATTTATCGACGGGTACGGTCAGGGAAAAGTGCCGGAAGGCAATTTTGTGGACAAAAACGGTAAAGTTCTCGGACGTCACAAAGGAATCACCCGTTATACGATCGGACAGAGAAAAGGACTGAATATCGCGCTTGGAAAACCGGTATTTGTACAGAAGATATGCCCGGAAACCAATGAAGTGGTTCTTGGAAGTAACGAAGATCTGTTTACGACCACTGTGCGGGCGAACCGCCTGAATTTTATGGCAGTGGAAGACATTCCGGAAGAGATCGGAGCTCTCGGAAAGATTCGTTATAATCACAGAGGGGATACCTGCAAAGTAAAACGAATCGGTGAAGATTTACTGGAATGCCACTTTGATACTCCGGTCAGGGCAGTGACACCGGGACAGGCACTGGTACTGTACCAGGGAGAGTATGTGCTGGGAGGGGGAACCATTGTATGACGAGCCGAAAAGGAACCATTCCATATGAAGGAAGAATAACTGCAGACTGTCATATCCACACGGAATTTTCGTCGGACAGCGAGACAAAAATCACAGATCAGGTAGAACGTGCCATCGCACTGGGACTGGATCATATCTGTTTTACAGATCATATGGATATGGATTATCCGGAGGGAGAATTCGAACTGGATACGGATGCCTATGTAAAACGGGTACTGGAGCTACAGGAAGAATACAAAGACCGGATCCGCATCTGCCTTGGTGTGGAACTGGGCATGCAGGAGCATCTGAAAGAACGCCAGCAGGCCTATATTGAAAAATATCCCTTTGATTTCGTCATTGGTTCCATGCATCTGATCCACGGAGAAGACCCTTATTTTGGAAAAATATATGAAGAAATGGGGGATGAAGAGGCGTATCGTGAATACTTCCGGGAAACTCTGGAAAACCTAAAAAGAGCACCGAAGATCCATACACTGGGTCATCTGGACTATGCGGTGCGCTACGGGAAAGAGAAAGACAGATATTATTCCTATGAGAGATTTTCACAGGAAATCGATGCGATCCTGCAGTATCTGATCAGTCATCAGATTGCACTGGAAGTAAATACAGCAGGTCTTCGAATGCTTGGCTTTACCAATCCCCACCCGGATGTGATACGCAGATACCGGGAAATGGGCGGAGAACTGATTACAGTCGGTTCCGACGGTCATGTGCCGGAATATCTGGGCTATGGATTTGACCGACTTCCGGAATTACTGTCTGACTGTGGATTCGATTCTTATACAGTGTTCAGACAGGGGAAACCGGAATTCAGAAAAGTTTTGGTGAAAATTTGAAAATATGCTTGAATTTTTCAGGCAAATTAGGTAGAATAATTACAGGTTGATGTTTCTTTAACAATCTTATAGAAACCTCACAAATTTTATTTACTTTTTAGGAGGAATGAAAATCATGGCAGTAAAAGTAGCAATTAATGGTTTTGGACGTATCGGTCGTCTGGCATTCAGACAGATGTTTGGAGCAGAGGGATTTGAAATCGTTGCAATCAACGACCTGACTTCCCCAAAAATGTTAGCACACTTACTGAAATATGATTCCACACAGGGAAAATATGCTCTGGCTGACACAGTAAAAGCTGGTGAAGATTCTATCACTGTTGATGGAAAAGAAATCAAAATTTACGCAAAAGCTAATGCAGCTGAACTTCCTTGGGGAGAAATCGGTGTAGATGTAGTTCTGGAGTGTACTGGATTCTATACATCCAAAGACAAAGCTCAGGCTCATATCGATGCTGGTGCTAAACATGTTATCATTTCCGCTCCGGCTGGAAACGATCTGAAAACAATCGTTTACAACGTAAACCATGAAACTCTGACAGCAGATGATCATATCATCTCTGCAGCTTCCTGTACAACAAACTGCCTGGCTCCTATGGCAAAAGCTCTGAATGACCTGGCACCGATCAAATCCGGTATCATGTGCACAATTCACGCTTACACAGGAGATCAGATGACTCTGGACGGACCGCAGAGAAAAGGCGATCTGAGAAGATCCC